>Ga0080013_1006492_pt1 | contig 10396 bp, 9 predicted proteins | sample ETNvirenome_6_85_FD_69236 | JGI IMG/M metagenome (GOLD analysis project Ga0080013, IMG submission 69236) | Marine viral communities from the Pacific Ocean - ETNP_6_85 (SPADES assembly) (version 2) | ecosystem: Environmental > Aquatic > Marine > Oceanic | place: Pacific Ocean | collected 2013-06-19
CCGTCGGTAGTTTGAAATCTATTCCGTTCAAGTGGATGATGCCGCCAGCCGTTTACGGAGAGTACCTTAGGAGGCTCAGGGATGAATCCTGGGACCTCCTGGACGCAGGTGTGATGGAATACTATAGTTCGTGCTTCGTGTCCACCAGAAGGCTCCTGAGGGGGCTCCAGCCGACTGCTATCGATCGACGTATCTTCGACGGTCACGTCCGGGACGGCCTGTCGACCGGCCAGCTGGCAATACTGCAGTCTTTTCGGCCCGACGATAGTGGCTTTGCCGCCGCGGTCCGCTATAACCAGTGTGGCTCCCGGACAGGCAGACTGACGGGGAGATCCGGGCCACAGATACTTCGACTTCGAAAGGACCTAAGGGATGTCATTGCGTCCAGGTTCGACGGCGGGACAATCTACCAGCTGGACTTCGTGTCGCTGGAGGCTCGAATTGCGGCCGCCGTCGGTGACATGGAGCCAGAGCGTGATATTTACACTCACCTCGCCAAGGAAATTTTTAGTGACAGGTACACTAGGAGCGCCGTCAAGTTGGCCTGCCTGTCGGTCATCTACGGGGCCGGTAGAAAACGCATAGCTAACCAGCTTGGCATTGGGTTGGTGGACGCTGAAAAAATTGCCGGTGCCATATCGGACGCCTTCAACGTGAGGGAGGTCTCAAGGGGGCTGCTGGAGGAGGCGGTCGCCACCGGCGCCATCACCAATCGTTTTGGCAGGAAAATTATTGCGACTGACAAGTCGTCCCATGTCCTTTACAACAACTATATTCAGTCCACCGGGGTTGACGTCGCTATGCACGGCTTTGGGAAGCTTGTGGACATCGTAGGCTCCTCCGGCATTGCTCCGCTGTTTGTTTTGCACGATGCCATAATTTTAGATGTCGATCCTAAAAGGGAAGCCGACATCCTCGCACTTGGGAACAGTCCCATTGCAATTGCGGGCTTTAGCGTTCCTTTTTATGTGGACGCTGAGAAGTTTTAGGGATAAAAGCTGGCGATGAATTGACTTACACGGCCTATTTATAGACACATGGAAAATATTAAAAAATTACTGGCTGAGTTAATTCAGGAGACCTACCCGAGTCGTCGGGCAATGCACGTCACTCCACTTGACTATCGTTCCGGAGGCGGCCGTGGAACAGGCGTGCCTGCCGCCTCTAAGTTCACAAGTGATACTCCGCAGAGGACTCAGCTAGGACGCCCTCCACGACCCACGCCCATGCACGGACAGATCGGAGACCCGTCAGTTTCGGGCACTGACTACATGGGCTCTAAGCTGGTCCAGAACTCCGGCGACTCCTACTACATTCCGGATGAGTACGGCGTGGATTCATTCTCCGAGCTTGGCGACGAGGACACAAGGGTCCGCGAGAAGATCAGGAAGTTGGTCAATGCCCTCCTCCTGGATCCGGAGAACGTCAGCGATGACGAGCTCGAGCACATGGTCGCACACCAGTCCACTCCGAGCGCCGCCTCCCACCTCGTCGATAGGGATCCGAGCTATGACATCGACGAGGGAAGCGACGCTGCCGACGACGACTTGGACGAGGACGATACAGACGAGGCCAGTTCAGCTGGTGTTGGAGGCGTCACTGTGCCGATCGGTGCCGGTCCACGATACCCAAATAAGTCACGACGTCGCAAGGAGCCGCCGTCATGGTATTACTACATGAAGGCAGTGGATGGAACTGTCGTAGATCCCCAACTTTAGCTTGTACACCCACCCCTAGTGCGGTAATTTATATCATGTGAATATTACCATCGAAAATGGTCGAAATATTCCGATTTGTCACTGAACAACACTGAAGGAGAAAATAATGGCAATTGATTTTGATGCAATTAGACGTAAGGTCGCAGAGCTCTCGGGCGATGGTGGCCGTGGGGCTTCAAACTTTTGGAAGCCCGATGTGGGGACACACACTGTCCGCCTGCTTCCATTCAAGGATAATGATGGGCAGCCCTTTAAGGAGCGCTTCTATCACTATGGCCTGGGATCTAGGGGATTTATCTCGCTTAGGCACCTGGGACAGAATGACCCGATCCAGGAGCTGCAGGGCAAGCTCTACGATGAGGGCTCTCCAGGCTCTCGCGAGCTGGCCAAGAAGCTTTATCCCAAGATGCGTGCGTACTGTCCGGTGGTCGTCCGAGATAATGAGGGCGGCGGCGTTCAGCTGTGGTCGTTCAGCAAGATGATTTACCAGCAACTGCTGAATATCATGCTTGATCCTGACTACGGCGACATCACTGATCCCATCGAGGGCCGTGATATTAAGGTGACGGTCATCAAGAAGGATGGCTTTAAGTATCCGATGGTCGACTCCGTCATGCCCCGCGGGAAGGCTTCAAACCTGAACGATGACTCAGGTGCAGCTAAGCAGTGGTTGGATTCTGTTCCAGACCTGGACGATATTCTCAAGAACGATCTCAAGACGTACGAGGAAGTGGAGAAGATCGTCAATGACTGGATCAATGGTGGCGCCCCGAGCGATTCGATCGGCACCACCCGATTTGAGACCAGCACTGGCACGCCAACATCCGGCGCTACGACCGAGACTACGACCGAGACTACGACTGAGAAGAAAACTGGGTATACAGACCTGGACGCTGCCTTCGAAGACCTACTCAGTTAGGCTGGATGTAAGTGGCGGGTTCTACAAAGAAACAGGTGCAGGATTTTACTGCTGACCTGATTAAATCGCTTAACAAGGAGCACGGCAGTCGGATCGCGTACAACCTATCGGTTGATGAGTCGCCTACCAATATTAAGAGGTGGATTCCAACGGGCTCGATCCAGTTGGACTACATCGTTGCTAATAGGATGGATGGTGGCATTCCGGAGGGACGGATTATCGAAATATTCGGTCCGCCCAGTATCGGAAAGTCACACATCGCCATCCAACTGGCCAGCTCCGTCCAGGCGATGGGTGGAATAGCTGTCTACATCGACACCGAGAATGCCACCTCGATAGAGAACCTTCGGCTTCTCGGTGTCGATGTATCCAAGCGCTTTGTCTTTGTGGAGACTGCATGCACCGAGGAGGTCTTTAAGATCGCCGAGAACACCATTAAGAAGACGAAGGCGATAAGCGCGGACGTCCCGGTGCTCATCATCTGGGACTCTGTCGCGGCCTCGACGCCCAAGGATGAGCTGTTGGGTGACTATGACAAGCACTCTATCGGCCTCCAGGCCCGGGCCATCTCCAAGGGGATGCGAAAGATCACTCAGGTCATTGGGTCTGAGAATGTCACCTTTGTCTGCCTCAACCAGACGCGGACTAAGATCGGTGTCCTCTACGGGGATCCGACCACCACCCCAGGCGGCATGGCGATTCCATTTCATGCCTCGGTTCGAATCAAGCTGGGTGCCGGCTCCAAGCTCAAGAACAAGGACGGTGATATTATTGGCATTAACGTGTCGGCCAAGACGATCAAGAACAAGGTCGCTCCCCCCCACAGGACCTGCAACTTTGAGATTCACTTTGGGGTCGGTATCAAGGAGCATGAGCAGCTGTTCGACATCCTGAGGCGAGCCGGCTCCTTCGTCAAGGACTCGATCGAAACCAGTATCGAGGGGACAGGGAGCTGGAAGACGCTCACCGTCGTCAATGTTGGCACTGGCGAGGAGGTGCTTAGCAGGAAATTCTACAAGGCGGATTTCGATCAGATCTTGGCTGATGAGCAGTATCGCAAGTATTTAGACGATTTTATTGACCATGTAATGGTCAAGGAGTTTCACGTCAGCGGGGATGACATCAGCGACGCCGAAGAAGTTTTTGACCTAGAGTAGGTGTAGGAGGGAGTGTGAGTGTCTAATATATTGCTAGTAGATGCCTACAGTCTCTTTATAAGGCACTATTCAGCCAACCCATTGATATCAGCCAACGGCTACCACGTGGGTGGAGTGGTGGGTTTTCTCAAGGCGCTCCAGTATGCCGTTCAAAAGCATTTTGCTAGCAAGGTCTATATAGTCTGGGAGGGCGGTGGCTCCGGATTCAGGAGGAGCCTATTGAGCACCTATAAGGACAAGCGTCGTCCGATCAGGATGAATAAGTACTTTGAAGAGCCTATTGACGACACCTATGAGAGTCGCAATCGTCAAATCTTATTTTTGCTCAAGCTATTGAAAAACGCGCCATTTTGCCAGCTTTACGTTCCGGACTGCGAGGCCGATGATATAATTGCCTACCTCTGCAAGTACAAGCATGACGACGAGCATAAAATTATTCTGTCGTCCGATAAAGACTACTACCAGCTCCTCGATGATAAGACAAAAATTTCCACTACGGTTCGAAAAAAACTAGTGTGTCGAGATAGTGTTAAAGAGGAGTTTGGGGTCTCCTATAAGAACTTTGCCCTGGCCAAGTCGATCGTCGGCGACCGCTCCGATAAAATTGACGGTGTCAAGGGCGCCGGCTTCAAAACTTTAGCAAAAAGATTTCCGATTCTAGCGAACGATGAGGACGTATTGCTCGAAGAACTTTTTGATTATGCCAGACAGAAGGCCGACAGCAAAATAATTTTATATAAGAGGGTTTTGGAGAGTCGGGACTTGATTGTTAGGAATTGGAAACTCATTCATCTCGATACGGCATCCCTCACGGCTCAACAGCTTCACCGGGCCGATGAGCTCCTGCAGAATTTTATGCCAAAAAACAATAAATTTGAGTTTTTACGAGCAATAATAGAGTGTGGTCTAAATCAGTTTGATGTAGACGGCTTTTTCTTTCCAATGAGGACAATAAGGTGGTAGAATGAATCAGACAAGCAGCCCTAGTTTCGCCGAGCACGGCACGTCATTTCAGGAAAAAATAATGCAGGCGTTACTTTCCGATCATCAGTGGGCTGAACAGATGTCAGAGGTGATAAAGGTTGACTACTTTGACCTCAAACACCTCAGGTTCTTATCACAAAAGTACTTTGACTACTACCTCAAGTATCGGACATTTCCAACACTGCAGCTACTTGTCACAATTATTAGGGATGACCTGCGGTCGGGCACCGATATAATCTTACGCGACAAGATTGTAGAGTACCTACAACGAATAAAGACTAGTCCTGACATGGGAGACATTCAGTATGTCAAGGACAAGTCCCTCGACTTCTGCAGGAAGCAGGCAATGCGCTCTGCCTTGGAACAGGCTGTTGATATGATTGCCTCAGGCCAGGATGAGAATGTTATTAACCTGATCAGGGATGCTTTGACAGTCGGTACGACGCCTTCTATTGGGCACCAGTTTATGGAGGACCTAGAGAATAGGTTTGTTCATATTGTCAGGCACGCCTGTCGTACCGGAATTCGTGAGCTTGATGATCGTAAAATCATGAATGGGGGACTCGCAAAGGGTGAGATTGGTGTCGTTGTCGCCAACACCGGCGTGGGCAAGTCACACTTTTTGGTCCAGGCCGGTGCAACAGCTTTAATGAATGAGAAGAACGTGATCCACTACACGTTTGAGCTGTCGGAGATATCCACTGGCCTGAGGTACGACTCTCATATTTCTGAAATTCCTATTGACGAGCTATTCGATCGGAAGGAGGAGGTCCTAGAGACTTATAACAGTCTTTCCCTCGGCCGCCTGATTATCAAGGAGTACCCAACTGGCTCGGCCTCGGTCGTGACAATTAGGAACCACATTGAAAAACTGCTGCTTAAGGATTTTAGGCCAGATCTTATTATTATAGACTATGCTGATATTATGCGCTCCACCCGGTCATATGACTCCCTTCGCCATGAGCTCAAGCTGATCTACGAGGAGCTCAGGAATTTAGCCATGGAACTGTGTATTCCAGTCTGGACGGCATCACAGGCGAATCGTGCCTCAGCTCAGAGCGACATTGTTGGGCTGGAGAATATGTCGGAGGCGTACGGCAAGGCGATGGTAGCTGATGTGGTGCTTTCGCTGTCTAGAAAGTCACACGAGAAGGCCGATGGCGCCGGCCGACTGTACGTCGCAAAAAATCGAGCTGGCCGGGATGGGGTAATTTTTCCAATTAAAATTGATACAGCACAGTCCAGAATTCGTACATTAACAGAGGGCGAAGTCGTCGATTTAGAGCATAAAAAAAGAGATTCTGAGGCATCTATGAAAGAGCTTCTTAAACAGAAGTGGCGTGAGGTGGCGCAGGATAGAAAAATCGGTTAGGAGGACTGAGACATGGAAAATGACCATGCCTACAAGGAGTCGGTGAACTATTTCAACGGCGATGAGCTTGCGGCTAGCGTTTTTGTCACCAAGTATGCATTAACCGATCCCGCCGGGAACCTCACTGAAGAGACACCGCTCGACATGCACCGTCGCCTGGCTAAGGAATTTGTACGGATTGAGGAGAAGTATGAAAATCCGCTGACCGAGCAGGAAATTTTTGACCTCTTTGACGGCTTTAAGTACGTAGTCCCACAGGGCTCGCCCATGGCCGGGATAGGAAATCCACACCAGGTCCAGTCTATTTCCAATTGCTTTGTCATCGACGCACCCGCCGATTCTTACGGCGGTATTTTAAAGACTGACCAAGAGCTAGTTCAGATTGCTAAGCGCCGGGGTGGGGTCGGATTTGACCTCTCGACAATCCGGCCAAAGGGCCTGAGGACCGCCAATGCTGCCAGGACAACTGACGGCATCGAGGTCTTCATGGACCGGTATTCAAATTCCTGCCGAGAGGTCGCCCAGGGCGGCCGCCGCGGCGCCCTGATGCTAACAATATCTGTCCATCATCCCCAGATTAAGGACTTTGTAAAGATAAAGCGAAAGCTGACACGCATAACTGGCGCAAATATCTCAATTCGTCTTACTGATGAGTTTATGGATGCAGTGAAGAGTGGTGACGATGTTCAGCTGAGGTTTCCTGTTGATACTGATGCTGATCATATCATTACGGAAGCCGTGAGTGCCACCGAGCTTTGGGATGAAATAATTGAGTCTGCACATGCCTCGGCCGAGCCGGGACTTTTATTCTGGGATAATGCGAAGAGGCTGACACCGTCTGACATCTACAAAGCCTCCGGTTTTGGCTCGGTCTCCACCAATCCTTGTGGCGATATTATCCTGTCACCCTACGATTCGTGTAGGTTAATGCTTGTCAACCTCACATCCTTCGTTCGTGAGTCATGGACAGCTGACGCTTATTTTGCGTACGAGCACTTTGCCGACGTCGTCTATAAGGCACAGCGACTGATGGACGACATGATTGATATCGAGGTGGAGCAGATCGACGCTATCCTGTCCAAGATTGATACGGATCCTGAGGATCCCTCCACGAAGGCCATAGAGTTGGAGCTTTGGACTAAGATCAAGTCCCAGGCGCTGCGAGGCCGACGGACCGGCCTCGGAATCACCGGACTTGGCGATACGTTAGCGATGTTGGGAATTAGATACGGCAGCGAAACGAGCATCGATGAGGTGGAGAAAATTTATCGGTGGCTGGCCTCTTACGCCTATATGTCTTCCATGGTGATGGCCAAGGAGCGGGGCTCATTTGATGTCCATGATGCCGACCTGGAGGAGGGACACCCATTTCTTACCAGGGTTTTTGATGCTATTGACGGCATGCCAGAGAGCGATACGATAAGGTCACTTCCATATAAGGCAGCACAGATGAACCAGAGGTGGGGGCGACGAAATATTTCAATTACTACCACGGCTCCGGCCGGGAGTGTGTCAGTTTTAACACAGACGACATCTGGGATAGAGCCGGCCTACCTGCTTCATTACACCCGTCGTAGAAAGGTGGCCGACGGCGAGGAGCACGATTTTATCGATGATATTGGCGACCGCTGGAAGGAGTATGATGTTTATCATCATAAGTTCAATGAGTGGATTAATGCCACATCGGCAGTGGGCACCTCGACTGAGCTTATAGCTGCCAGTCCTTACGCCTCTGCGACTGCTAATAATATCGACTGGGTCCAGAAGGTGAAGATGCAGGCTGCCGCCCAGCAGTGGGTTTGTCACGCTATTTCCAACACTACCAATGTTCCAGAGAATACCACTGTGGAGACCATCAAGGATATCTATATGACCGGATGGGAGTCCGGGTGTAAGGGTGTCACTGTCTACCGTGACCGGTGCCGGTCTGGAGTCCTGGTTGATAATGTGAGCGGTATATCGGACAGGAATGGAAAGTTTAAGTCATATCCTGCCCCAAAACGACCTGACGTGCTCCTGTGCGACATTCATCATGCCACTATTCAGGGTGAGAAGTGGACTATTCTTGTCGGTCTCATGGACGGCAAGCCGTACGAGATTATTGGCGGCCTCTCCGAGTTTGTGGAGATACCCAAGAAGTATAAGGAGGGGGGCATTACGAAGCACCCCCGCAAGTCAATGAACTCTATCTATGACCTGTCATTTGGTGAGAATGGTAATGAGGTCGTCCTCAAGAATATTGTCGCCCTGTTCGACAATCCTAACTACTCCTCATTTACTAGGATGATATCGCTCGGCCTTCGTCACGGCGCTCCAATTCAGTACGTTGTGGAGCAGCTTCAAAAGGACAAGGACGCCGATCTTTTTTCTTTTTCAAAGGTGGTGGCCAGGGTGCTAAAGAACTATATTATCAACGGCACTAAGACGACCACTGAAAGGACCTGCTCCGGTTGCAGTGCGACAGATTCTTTTTTCTATCAGGAGGGGTGCATAACCTGCTCCAGCTGCGGCTGGTCTAAGTGCTCCTAGTCGGAAGGTTGTGATGAATATTATTACTAAGGTTGATCCTCGAATTAAGGAGGTGGAGCTAAGGAACACGCCGCTCTATGTTCGGGTCAATAAGTTCGACGAGTCGGCGGCCAAGAAGTTTGCTGACGACATGTCAAAGGCACATAATACAGGCCAGACGGTGATACCAGTAGTTATTGACTCCTACGGTGGACAGGTCTACAGCTTGATGGCCATGATAAGTGCTATTAATGCGGCTCACCTTCCGATCGCCACAATTATTTCAGGTAAGGCTATGTCATGTGGAGCTATCCTTTTTTCTTTTGGGACAGATGGCATGCGCTATGTGGACGAGGACGCTACTATTATGATTCATGACGTCTCGTCATTCACCAAGGGAAAGGTGGAGGAGATTAAGGCGGATGCTGGGCAAACCGAGAGGTTAAATAAGAAGGTCTATGAGATGATGGCGACGAACTGTGGCCAGCACAAGGATTACTTCGTCGATATGGTGCACGAAAGGGGCCACGCCGATTGGTACCTTGGTGCTGATGACGCGCTTAAGCATAATTTGGCGAATCACATTGGAACGCCCAGGCTGGAGATAGAGGTCGGCATCGCCTTTAATTTTTACGTATAGCATGTAAAAATATCATCCTTGTTGTATTATTCATATAAGGAGCGACTGAATGCGCGATTGGACACCACCTAAATCTCCTCATGGACTAATCCAGGAGGGCCTCTGGCCTAACGAGTGGAAGATTTTAGTCTCGTGCTTGCTTTTGAACCTAACTACCCGTAAGCAGGTTGACAAGGTGATCGACAACCTCTTCGTGAGGTACCCGAGCCCGCAGGCCCTCGCCGATGCTGAGGAGGAGGACCTCCATGACTTGCTTCGCTCACTTGGTATGTGGCGAAAGCGCGCCAAGACGCTGATCAGGTTTTCCAGGGAATTTATGTCCAGCGAGTGGACGACAGCCAAGGAGCTGTACGGCTGCGGCAAGTACGCCGATGACGCCTGGCACATCTTTTGCGTGGGGGACTGGCAACGCACCGTCCCGGCCGATCACGCACTTAATGACTACTTCAATTTTTTAAAGGAGCGATATGGACAGGACACGCCAGATGGCGCTTGTGCAGCGTGAGTCTCTCGAACTTTTCAGGAGAAAAAATGCTGACTATGGGGACTCATTTGCCGACTATGGACCGATTGGTGTGATCGTCAGGATGGGAGACAAGATTCGACGTCTGTCGACAATCACCAGCACTGGCATCACCATGGTCAGTACTGAGAATATTCGAGATACCCTTATCGACTTGCACAACTATGCAGCTATGGCAGTAATGCTTATTGACGAGGAAGATTCAAATGCCTGAGGGTCCGGAGTGCAGGAGGATTGCCCTCCAGCTTGCCAAGCGAGTGTCAGGTCGCCAGCTGGTTGATGTTAAGATACTCAGCGGTCGCTATGAAAAGCACGATCCCCCGACAGGCCTTAGCAAGATAATGGAGTGGACACCGATTGGTATCCATGGTGCTGGAGTTCACGGTAAATTTTTGTTCTTTTTACTGGACGGAGAGTGGTCAGTTTGGTCAACGCTGGGAATGTCTGGCTCGTGGACGAATGAGCTAAACCAGCATAGTCGCATCGAGCTCGTGCTTAACGATGGCTCGGTATTTTTTACCGACTCGCGAAATTTTGGAACCCTTAAGTTTGTGCGTGGGAAGCAGTTGCTGATC
>Ga0080013_1006493_pt1 | contig 10396 bp, 8 predicted proteins | sample ETNvirenome_6_85_FD_69236 | JGI IMG/M metagenome (GOLD analysis project Ga0080013, IMG submission 69236) | Marine viral communities from the Pacific Ocean - ETNP_6_85 (SPADES assembly) (version 2) | ecosystem: Environmental > Aquatic > Marine > Oceanic | place: Pacific Ocean | collected 2013-06-19
GTAAGGTAGTCAAGAATATAAATAAAAAAGGTAAGGTTACTGGTAAGAAGAGAATCAGGAATACCAAGAGAGGTAAGGTAGTCAAGAATATAAATAAAAAAGGTAAGGTTACTGGTAAGAAGAGAATCAGGAATACCAAGAGAGGTAAGGTAGTCAAGAATATAAATAAAAAAGGTAAGGTTACTGGTAAGAAGAGAATCAGGAATACCAAGAGAGGTAAGGTAGTCAAGAATATAAATAAAAAAGGTAAGGTTACTGGTAAGAAGAAAATCAGGAATACCAAGAGAGGTAAGGTAGTTAAGACTACTAATAGGAAAGGAAAGGTTTCCAAAAAAGTAGTTAAGCCGCAATCTAAAAAGAATAAAAAGCCTAACCCTAAGAGAACAAAGAAACTTGTAACTAAAAAGCGTCAACAATTAAAGAGTAAAAATGTTAAGGCTCCTGCCAGGAAGAGGAGACTTAAAAGATATAAGAAAAGACTAAGAGGTAAGAAGTAACCATGACTAACACAAGTGCTCTTGCTTATTTAAACCAGTTAGCAATGGAGGCCGAAAACAATCGGCCTTCAAATGAATTATTAGTAGGAACAGGTGCTGTTGCTGGTGGTACAGCAGGAGCTATCTTAGGACAAGTTCCTCATTCTTTAGGTAATGCTTTAGGATTTGGTGCTAAGTCAATGAGAGGTTTTGTACGACCTGGCTTCCGGCTAGCAACAGCTGTACCATTTGGCATTATAGGTGCTGGAGCAGGTGCATTAACTAAAGCAGGTATGGACAATACCCCCTCAAAAGCTGCTAAAGTATTGGCTCAATTAATGACTGGAGAAGCAACCGAGGAAGATAAGAAATTAGCAACGGATCTAATTGCTTATGCTATAAATAATCAACAATCGATAAGTTAAAGTAAATGCAATTAGATGAATTATTTAAATCCAAGACTAGATTCCATTTAGGATTCAATGCAGGATCACAGATCCCTGCTGGAGACAGGGCTAGACTAGAAGAGGCAATGGTTTTAATTCCTGATGAGTATTGGCACAATGAAATTATTTATCAGATCACAAGATGTGATACAGCGTGGAAAGCAAGTGCATTTTTTCCAGACGATTACACAAATAATTCCGGTACTGGTAATTTCAATTTCTCTAGATTAGAGCAGATTGCAGGAGATGTGAGTCGTTCAATTGCAACAACGGATCCATTAAAAGCTGATGCTGATTTTAGAGAAGTTTATTTACGAGAATGTGATCGGTTAGCGGAAACTTTATATGTACCAAATTACCGTAGACCAGAAACACGTAGATATGCATTTGAACGTGCTGGTGCGGAATTCATCATGGCTGTACCTGGGCCAGCAGATACAGCAGTGGGTTCAAGGATAACTCTTAATCTTATGTGGAGATAGAGTTAGAATAGAGCAAGACTTATATTAAAAAAAATTATGGCTTGGGAAACAATAAAAATTCCGAGAAAGAGTTCTATCGATAGTTCTGAGTATCTTGCTGCGGAGGCATCTGGCAGGAATAATCAGGGATCTTTTGCAGGTGGCCCTGCAAGAATGAGACCCTCAGTAGAGGATGTTGTTTCTAATAGCAAGACAGCCTACGGTGCTCCTACTATCATGCCTAATCAAGTTAATCCAGACACTGATATCAATCATCAAGCGGATATGCCTACTAATCAGTTTGATACTGATCCTCGTCAAACATCTGGATCACTTACTACTCAGTCGTCCTTTGGAACTGATACTCCAGTAGATACGACTGAGTTAGGAGCAGGGAGACTAGAACAACGTCTAGCATTATTAAAAGGTGCTGGTAATAATGTTGGTATAAATTTAAATGATCCAAACGTTTACAATGTTTAAGAGCTGAGATTTGTTATGGCTAAATCAGTAAAAAAAGAGAACAATGGTTATCCAGCACCTCAGGATAAGTCAAGGTTCATGATGGCTAAATCAATGTCCCCATTCCCAGGTGGTCCTATGGGGAATCCTGATAATGTCATCAGCACAGGGGGACAACAAGGCGGCCCCAATCAGACTATGTACAAAGACTTTAATGTACAAACTGATGCTACTAAAGTAGTAATGCCAGTAGCACCTTCAAATAAACCTCAGAATTTTGTTTCAGGTACATCTAGAGGTAACAACCCAGCTCCTTATGGACTACAGCAGCAGCCGCCATTAGAAATGATGGGTAATTTAGAAGTCTCTTATAATGCTAATCAAGCTATGCAACGTGGCGTTAACCCTAGTCCAGCAGGTCCAATGGGAGGAGGTCCTTTGCAAGGTGCTATCCCTGGAAATATGCCAGGTAACGGTAATGTATTACCAATAGCCGCTCCCCCTAAAGCACCTCCCTCAGGTAAAAGTAAAAAATCCAATAATCCTAAAGCTAAAGGCACTAGCATGGGAACTGGTCAACGTAATCAAACAGCATAAGGTAAAAGCAAATGTCATCAACAGCAACGAATAAGCAACCCCTGTTAATCGATAGACCTCTACATGTTGTCTACGATTTGGATAAAGTCCTCAGTGGTGTTGCCTCTAGTGGTGTTCCTAATATTATTGGAACAAATACTGCAATAGCTTGTGTTAATGCAATTGGAACAGAAGGCGCGATTATTGAAGATATTTACTCATTAAACAGAAGCACTACAGCAGCTAAAATCAATTTGTATTTCAGTAGTCAGGCAGACTTCCTTAGAACAAGTGCTGTATTTATAGGCACCTTTACATCTTCTAATTCATCTACATTTGGAACCAAGATAAGTTATGGTGATATGCCAGTCATAACTGCTCCAGTACCTCAAGTAAGTGTATCTCAGTTTAAAGCTTTATATATACCTGCTGGAACTTGTCTATGGGCAGCACGTCAAGATACCACTGAAGTTACTAATGGTCCTATTGTAGGATTCCAAGGCGGCTGGTATTAATGCCCAGAAAACAGAATGGCTTTGGTAATTTCAAAGGCTTAGCTGTTAAGACTATTAATAATGATTTACGAGTAGGTAAGTTCAAGAAAGCTGGTGATTACCCTAGTGACAGAAGATATGGATCGTCCGTAAAACGTAGTGTTATTGAACACTACAATCTTGATAGTGATTGGGTGAAATGGCGGAAAGGTCTTGAGTACTATTATCGTGCCGCTTGGTTTACTATCTATAAGTTAGATTTAAATGGAGACATTTTACTTGACAGCAATGGTGATAAAGAGACTGCATTCATTGATTCCAAATTGTATCAAGGAACTAGCTATGAGATAGATGTGGAATTTACAGGCTACCGTTTTTCCACGCAAAATGCTGATACAAAAAATCACTATGTAGTCAAGCGTAAAGTAAAACAGACTCCTAACTTAGGTACAATCAGCGATGTTTACAATAATCAGGATAAGATATATACTGCAGGAAATTTAAGTATAGATGGTAGTAATAACAAAAGCTATAAAGAAGTATGGTTGAAAGCTACAAATAGTAGTGATCTACTACTGCACTCTGTCGGAGAAAGAATCACAGATACTGAAACTGAGGCAACATTAAAGAATGTACTCAATGATGATCTACATCCTGCAATATATGTAGGCAAAACATTAGATGCAAATAAAGGTAATTTAAAGATTACAGTTCCTTTAAGTACTGTGATGTCTACTACATACATTACTAATAATGCTAATGATATTCAATCTCTAGTTGGACAAGTTGGCAGTTTAGGTGCTTATTCGCAAGAAACAGCTATAACTAATGAAGTCTTTGAAGACAATGAGTACGAATTTTATGTTTCATTAGATGTCTCTAAAAACAATCAATCATTTAAGATACTGAATAATACCAGTCAATTATCTCCAGGTGTTTTAGATGTATCTGAGATGTCATCAATATATGATTCGTCTTCTGCGGTAGTAGAATACAAAGCTAAGTATACTTTCAAGAAAGAATATTATCAACGTTTCTTTGGTGATCAGTATCTAACATCAGCCGTTGTAAATCAAGAATGCAATAAATTACGATATACCATATTACCATTCACCATTCATTCTGTGCTTATAGATGGCAGTAGTTTGGTAATCACAGCTACTCCATTTGAAGCTGACATAAAATTATTTAGTACTACAAATGATAAATATTTAATATTTACTGACAACAGTTTTACAATAAAAGAATTAGACACTTATGAGGGTAATAGTTATCATGATCCAGGCGATCCTGCTAATCCAGACCCTTGGTATCGAATAGATACTGATATTAATCCTTGGATGGATGAGGTTTTTACATCTGGTCAACCATTAACAATACCAGATATATATTGCTGTAGCTGTCCGAGCTACTCTCATGCAATTATACGTATACCTGAAAGTTCATCTGATGATGGGAAGCGGATTAATAATAGGCAGTACAGATACCCTTTACCTACTGCTATGAGTAAAGTTGACTTTGATAATATCAGTGCACAAAACACAGCGGGCATACTACAAAGCTGGGAAACTTTTAGGCAAAAGACTAAATTCAAGATGTGTAAACATACTATCGCCGCTAGGTTTATAGAAAAATTAAAAATAAAAGAACCTAGTAGTTATCCGACTATAGAAGCTAGGGAAGAATTTGAAAGTAAGTTATCAGAAGACATGCTAGAAGTAGGGCATGAGCTAGGAGAAAGTTATAAACGAAGTGGTTTAACTAACATAGAATTGGTATATATTTTAGCCGAGAGTTTGAACTTAGATGATATAGAGATAGCGTCAGTAATTCTAGGCACTAAATTTTAAAAGAAACGTTTATCATATAGGAATAGTTAGTATATTTACCTGCAATGCTTAGCGAAGAATCCTTTCAAATGCCTTTAGAAGCTCAGTTAAAGTTGCGTCTGATTACTGATCAAATTAAAAAATGTGATGACGTTAAACAGCTTCAAGATAATTTAGTAGCCACAACAGAGCTAGTTGCTAGATATCAAGCAATGATGGGAGTATTGATCAAGGATATGATTGAGATGGAAATTACATCAATCAATAATAGTTAAAATATAAGCAGGATTATTATTCCTGCTATATAGGGCTTTTTAGCTATGAAACTACAATTAAAGCGCAGTGTATCATTAGATGGTGCTGCCGCAAAGGCTCCAACAGCTAGTCAGCTGGGCTATGGTGAATTAGCAATAAATTATAATACTGTTGCTGGGCCTGTTATATTTACTAAAAACAGTTCAAACGAAGTCATTGAAATACTGCCTAAGTTAAGCTCCCTAATTGTTACAAATCCTTCCATTGCTCAGACAATTAATGGAAAGTTAATGTCCGATGCGACAGTAGATGGGGATGGAGGAACTGTATTAGTAACTAAAGGATGGATTAGTGGTAAGGTTACAGCTATTGAAAATGATTCAGTATCTTTATCAGAGACTTCCACACAAACATTAGCGAGTAAACTAATAATTGATTCACCTGTTTCGGGAGATGCTTCTAACACAGCAGCAACTAAAGGCTATGTAGATACTACAGCATCTAATCTCTTAGATAAATCTATATCCACCACACAGTCGATGGGAGGAGTAATTAACTTTGCTAGTGCCCAGACATTCGATGCTTCCAAGCTATCAGGCACTATTAGTGTAGACAGTACTGGTAATACAGCAACAGCTACTACATTGGAAACAGCTATCAATATAGGTGGCACAAGTTTTGATGGCTCTACTGATATTAATGTAGCTGAGTTGAATGGCTTAGCTGCTTCTCATTATTTAGATGCAAGTAATATAAATGCGGGAACAGTACCTACTGCCCGTCTGACTGCAGCATCGAAAAGTGCAGCGGGAGTTGTTCAGTTATCCGATGCTACTGCTAGTAATTCAGAAACAACAGCTCCTACTTCTAAAGTATTTGCAGAAGCTTATGAATTAGCAGATGAAGCTTTGAGCAAAACTTATGTTTTCTCTCAAACAATGAATGGAAAGATAAATTTTGCAGCTGGTCAAGAATTCCCTGTAAGCGGCATTCAGGCAGGTAATTTAGCTAATACAGTTGTTGCTACTAATGTTCAGAATGGGTTATTGATTGATGCGAATATTAATACAAATGCAGCTATTGCTGGTAGTAAGATTCAAGCTGCTGGTGCAAATGGAGCAAACGCAGGTGTAGTAACATTAACTAATTCAATTACTTCAGCTTCCACTACCATTGCGGCTAGTGCTGCTGCAGTTAAATTAGCTGCAGAGACTAATCCAGGAAGTACAATTAGTATTCAAGAAACAGCTCCAGGAGGAGCGTCTGCAGCAGATATATGGTGGGATTCTAGTGATAATTCTGGATCTGCATATATCTACTACGATGATGGTGACTCAGAAGCATGGGTTCCATTAGTACCCGGTGCAGGTTCTATTGATTATACGAGAACAGTACTTAGAGATGATAGTACAACTCAAACAATGATTAGTAAGTTGACTACTTTAGCTACAGCTTCTAATGATAGCGGAACTACAGTAACAACTAAAGGATATGTGGATACTTCGGATGCATTAAAAATGGATAATGCTGGAGGTACGTTTACAGGTAATGTTAGATTTAATGATGATAAAAAATTAACTTTTGGTACAACACCTTTTGCAGATCTTGAGATACAGTGTGATGGCTCTAATTCGTATATTACCAATAATCTTAATAACTTATACATAAGGAATTCAAACCTTAGTGGAGATTCAATTTACATAAATGCTGCAAATACTGAACCTTCGCTTCAGTGTAAGGCAGATGCAGAAGTTACTCTCTTTTACAATGGATTTAATAAGTTAGAGACAACTAATACTGGTATCAATGTAACTGGAATCTTGGCTGGAGATACGGTAGAAGTAGGCTCATTTAATAACATCTCTCCGTCTTCAACAGGAGCTGGTCATGTACAAATAAAAGCCAATAGTTATTATGGTTATGTTACTTGTGATGGAACAGGAATATATTTAGGTAATAATTCATCTACCGCAAGTTTAGCATTACAAACGAATGAAACTGATAGATTATTCGTTAAAGCAAATGGTTATATTGGAATAAATACTTCATCGCCTGATGATCTTCTGCATTTAAAAGGAGGAGCGCCTTGGATCAGGCTTGAAGATACTGACGTTGCGAATAGTTGGTGCAGAGTTTCAACAGTAGATGGAATGAGCTTTGAAACTCATGCAAGTAGCGTTAATGACCAGAACTTTACATTTTATGCTGGTAGTAGTAAAGTACTAGAGCTATCGGGTACTGGAGCACTAGATGTTACAGGTTATTTGAGTAAAGGATCTGGTTCATTTAAAATTGATCATCCATTACCTAGTAAAAATAATACTCATAATTTAATTCATTCATTTATTGAGGGTCCTCAAGCTGATCTTATATATCGTGGTAAAGCTACTTTAGTCAATGGTGCTGCTACTATTAATATTGATATAAATTCTGGAATGACGGAAGGGACTTTTATATTACTAAATGGTGATGTTCAATGCTTTACAACAAATGAAACAGGATGGACAGCTGTTAAAGGAGAAATTTCTGGAAATATTTTAACACTTACAGCGCAAGACTCGGAATGTACAGACAATATCTCATGGATGGTTATTGGGGAAAGAATAGATCGACATATGATTGATGCTGAATGGACAGATGAGTCAGGTAAAGTATTAGTAGAAACAGTAAAAGCTGCTGAATGATTTAAATAGTTAAAATGTAGTAAATAAGGTTCAATAGAATGGCTGCTTTAAATTTTCCAAATAGTCCCAGCAATGGTCAGTCATTTACTACTGCAGGAGGGGTTACATATCAATATAACGGAGCTGAATGGATTTCGTATACTTCATATAGTGCGATCCCTTTAACTGCTGCTGGTGGAACATTAGTTGGATACTTAACCTTAGCTGGAGCACCTACTGCTGATCTCCATGCTGCCACAAAATTATATTGTGATAGTTTAACTTCTGTAGGTGTATTAACGAACATTGAAACTAGTGGCTATTTACGTGGACCAGCTTCTTTTGTTATTGATCCTGCAACGCATAACGATAATACAGGAACTGTAGTAATTGCAGGTAATCTACAGGTTGACGGTACTACTACAACTATTAATAGCGCTACGTTACAGGTTGATGATAAGGATGTTACTCTTGCTTCAGGGGCATTAAATAAAAGTGCGGCAAATGGCGCAGGTATAATAGTCGATTGTGGTAATGATACAAATGCAAGTATCCTATATAATCCCACAGATAATCGGTGGGATTTTAATAATTCAATTCAGACAACTGGTAATGTTGTAGTTACTGGTACTGTAGACGGTATTGATATTAGTACAATACCTAGTATCTATGCACCATTAGCTTCACCTACATTAACTGGTACTCCAGCGGCGCCAACAGCTAATGCAAATACTAATAGCACACAAATAGCAACAACCGCTTATGTCGATAGTGCTGTTGCAGTTGAGAATCTATGGAATAGAACAAATGGGATTTTAAGTCCTAGTACTTCAGCTGATGTAATTAATATTGCAATTGCTTACTCTGGTACTGCAGCTTCCAGTTTTGGAGGCACATTAACAGCACCAACATTTTCTGGAGCACTTACAGGTAATGCAACAACAGCAACAGCGCTAGAGACTGCAAGAACGATAGGCGGTGTGAGCTTTGATGGTTCAGCGAATATAGATCTAGCGGGCGTCAATACAACAGGCAGCCAAGACACTTCGGGCAATGCAGCAACAGCAACAGCACTAGCGTCAGCGCGAAACATTAACGGCACAGCCTTTGACGGTTCTGGAGATATAACAGTCACAGCAGCAGCAGGGACATTAACGGGGACTACGTTAAATAGTACAGTTACTGCTAGTTCCTTAACTTCTGTCGGTACTCTTACAAGTCTTATTTGTAGTGGAACTGGAGAATTTTCTGGAGCTGTCACCGGTGTTACACCAACGGCTGCAGCGCACTTAGCGACAAAAGCTTATGTAGATGATGTTCAGGCTGATGTTGATGCTAATGAAGTAACTGCAGCTGGCCTTGTGACAGCACAGAACACAGCAATGCTTGCAGCTGTAGCTGTTGTTCAGGCTGATGTAGATCAGAATGAAACGGATGCTGATGCAGCAATTGCAGCTGTTCAGGCGGATGTCAACCAAAACGAAAGTGATGCTGATTCAGCTATTGCAGCCGTCCAATCTGATGTAGATCAGAATGAGACTGACTGTGACACCGCTGATGCTGCACTGAGTGGTAGGATTACAACGCTTGAAGCTGATCCTACAACAGCTACTGCTGTTGCTTTAAAAGCCAATATTGCTGCACCAGTGTTTACTGGCACACCACAAGCACCAACAGCTAGTGCAGGTACTAGTACTACACAACTAGCTACAACAGCATATGTATCTACTGCTATTTCTAATTTAGTTGGTGGTGCACCAACTGCACTTGATACTTTAGATGAAATTGCAGCTGCTTTGAATGATGATGCAAGCTATTCAACAACAGTTACTAATGCTATTGCGGCTAACGAAACACATATTGATAACCTTGTATTGGTATCTGGTGTAGTCAAAGATAGTGCTAACTTAGGTGCATTTACTGGCAGTACTATTGCAGATAATCAAACTACCAAGCAAGCATTGCAAGCTTTAGAAACAGAAACTGAACTTAAAGCTCCGTTGGCTAGTCCTACATTTACAGGAACAGCTACAGCACCAACATTTTCTGGAGCACTTACAGGTAATGCAACAACAGCAACAGCACTAGAGACCGCGCGCACAATCGGCGGCGTAAGCTTTGATGGTTCAGCGAATATAGATCTAGCGGGCGTCAATACAACAGGCAGCCAAGACACTTCGGGCAATGCAGCAACAGCAACAGCGCTAGCAACAGCGCGAAACATTAACGGCACAGCATTCAACGGTTCTGGAGATATAACAGTTACAGCAGCGGCGGGAACATTAACAGGCGCAACGTTAAACAGTGGAGTGACCGCAAGCTCCCTAACGTCTGTTGGAACGTTGACAGCGCTGACATCTAGCGGTGACTTGACAGTTAACACTGATGCACTGTTTGTTGATGCGTCAGCTAAGAAGGTGGGGATTGGAACGGCAAGTCCAGCTAACCAATTTGAAGTAGTAAGTAGTGGCACAACTAAAGCCAATTTTACACACGATTCTAGCAATAAGACATCTCTCTATTTAGAATCTGATGACACTTCAGCACGAATAGGCTCTACATATTACGGCAGCGGAGGATCATTTAAGCCCTTAGCTTTTTTGACATCTGGAACCGAGCGGATGCGAATTACATCAGATGGTATAATATACATAGGAGATCATCCTTCTAATATTGACACTAGTGAAAATAATTCAGACGCCTGGTTGAGAGTCCAAGGGAACACTTCTATTGC
>Ga0080013_1006494_pt1 | contig 10391 bp, 5 predicted proteins | sample ETNvirenome_6_85_FD_69236 | JGI IMG/M metagenome (GOLD analysis project Ga0080013, IMG submission 69236) | Marine viral communities from the Pacific Ocean - ETNP_6_85 (SPADES assembly) (version 2) | ecosystem: Environmental > Aquatic > Marine > Oceanic | place: Pacific Ocean | collected 2013-06-19
GACCGCGGGTGCAGAAGACGCAGCGGCCCAAGTTCCATCCACGATCGAGTTTTCGTTAGCAGCTACCGAGGTTTTACCTTCCAAGGCACGCAAAAGAACGGTTCGAGCAGGCTTAGACTTGACACCCATCGAACTAACGAATTCGAATATATAATGATGTCCCGTTTGATTTATTGGAGTTGGTCGGGCACCACCCTTGTCCATTCGAATTCCAAGTTTTTCAAAAGATGGTAACACGGATCCCGAAACCATAACGGAGCCAGAAATCGTTGAAAACGGATTGTCTCCACCTGGAGTCTTATAGGGCCAACCAACCAAATATTTGGTAGTTCCACCAGGAAGAGGTGCCGGGCTAAACATCTCAGTCGATGTCTTTCTCGGAGCGTTAAACGGATATACTTGTTTCTTGTGTTCTTGTGACATTGATAGGATTGGAGTCGAAGAAACCTGACCCTGGTAGATTCTAGATCCCGTTAGACCAATGGAAGCAATCATTGGCATTGCCTGCAACTCCCCTCCTCCTGCCGATCCTGTGAACGACATGAAGTTCGACCCGGTCATGAAATGTCCCTCCCCCATCCAGCCAACATCGCCAACGTTTGGATCAGTCGATGGTGGCCCGGCCTTGTTGTGCATGAAGGCCCTATATTCACCCAACCAAGTACCACTAAACCTGGATCCAGAATTTCCAGCACCCGAAGCATACCTAGAGCTTGCAGAGTCGGGAAACTTAAATGTTTCTAGGCCTCCAGCGATTGGAGCATTGTTTGATAGAGTAATCGCGTCGGAGGGAACTATCCCTCCTCCTCCAGCCGCGTAGAGTCCGGTCGAGCGGAGCGTTGCACCATCGGAATACCACCCAGGGCCCGCAAGAGGACCCATTATAGATCCGGTTGATACCGATGATGGGGTATCAACAAAGAAATAAGGAAGCACCATGTCAAAATTAGGAGCGTTGCTACTTTCACCAATTTTAACAGGGGTTCCTCCCTGTTCTTGTATGATGTAAACTCCCTTTTTCGTTTCCAATTCTCCAGAATTAAACTTTATTTGAACACGCACAGGTTCGGCACCTACCTGGTACCTTAAATCATTGCTAAAAGCCGTGGACGGAACATTTGATGGATCAGGGGTCGTCGTCAAATCTAGCAACGAATCAACTCCAGGTCCCGCATAGGGAACAGAAAACGTAAGCGGAGCAATCGAAGGCGATTGCAGACCAATGTCCCTAGACATCGAAAATTTTGGAGTTAGCTCGCTACCAGTAAATCCCATCTTTAAGGGTGGAAGCCACACTTCACTTCCCGATATCGAAGACGTAGCTTTTACCCTAAACGATATGATATAATCGGTATCAGGTTTCATTGGTAACATTGGAAATGGGTAACTAAAACTTGTATCTACAGTATCAACCGAACCAGTTGGGCCGGCAGAAAATGATTGGGAACCCGATGCTATGAAGAACATTCTAGCTGTGTTATTAAACCTTTGCCCTGACGTATTAATTACATCTAAATCGGCAAACGATCGGGTGTTAACAACCAAAAATAGTGCCCCCGAACCTGCGGTGGTCAAAGGTTTGTTCCGGGACACGTATTTTTCAAAATAATGAGATCCTGTTACGGCAACAGATGACGTTACAAACATAGTTTTGTATACTAAGTCTGTAGAAGCGGTATGTAGAACATTATTAAAAATTGAATTAACGGGGCCCTTGTTCACATCATAAGTTCCGGTAGTGTATACCGGAGCATTCGAATACTTATCCCCTGGCGAACCATCGGAGCGGGCACTTTGGGAGGCATTCGTCTCCGAAAAACTACTCCAATCTAATTGACCAACCCCCGTTTCCGGGATTGGAATCCAAACATTCGGATTCGATCCGGTCGGAATTCCAGGAGATCCAAATACCAGGTTGGATGATTTTAAGCTTTTTAAATTTTCGTTCCCCACGTCGTCGAACGAACTAACATAAAAATACAACGTTTTATCTTTTACGATCATGGATTGATCGATTCCATTTATCGAAGTTGCAAACGATCTAGAGGTCAATGCGGGAGTTTGCGCATCCGAAGCAGGAACCGTCATGATAGGAGCAGAACTTGTAACTTGGGTGGTATTAGTCAAACTAGCAGTCGAAGCCCAAATATGGAATCCGGATAAGTCGTGGTCATGGGTTGGGTTCTTATTCGCAGATTCAAATCCGGTGGTATAGTGCCAAACAACATCAACGGTATGGAAACCCCTCTTTGTAACTTCGACTCCATACGGTTGTGGTGGCGCGTTCGTATCGATCGTGAATCGTTCAATTAAAGATATAATTCTACCATCTTTTTTCTGACCCGCAATCTCGAAAATAGCAGGTCCTGAACTATTTTTATCTTCGTTAACAAAAAACTGTATATCAAAACCATATTTTGTTGGAGTCGCACTCCAATCAATCCTTTTACCTTTCGAATCGACGAAACCAATTTTAAGACCCCGACCAGATTTTAAAGTCCTAGTTGTTCCATTGACCTGCAACGTATGAAAACCATAACCGTATATTGGTTTTAAGTTCATTATCTGAAAAGTAAATTCATCCATTCCGGCAACATATTGTTTTGTTACTGGCGATATATCATTTGGGCCCGTAGCTTGGCCATGCCTTCTATCGTAGTCAGCCAACCTCGTAGAAGGATTTGTTTTAGATACTCCATCAAAATATGATGAAGTCGAATAAAGTAATACGGGCATACTAGAATCTCATTTGGTATGTTAGGCCTTTTGTCGTACCGAAGCTATCATAACTATAATTGAAGCCAACCATTCTCTTATCACTTAACTGGTAAGACATCAGGAAACTGGTTGAGAACCTATCCTCTCCTCCTCCGAGTCCAACACCCGCCCAGAAGTTATCGTACCAGTGTGACGGTCCCTCAAACGCTGTCGGATCGATCTTTACGTTGATGTCCATAGGAATAAAACTGGTGTCTGGTGAATCTATGTAAGCGTACCATCCACCATCATCACCCTTCGCTATGACTGTTGTAAGATCTATCGGTCTTGTCCAATCGAACTGTATGGACGCCTCTGGAGGATTTGTCAGAGTGAAACCATCCACTCGATTGATCCCTTCCTCGTAGTTGAAAGCGACCTTGATTCTCTCGTTACCATCCTCGTCTACGATTGTAGAATCGCTTATGTTCGTCGAATCTTTTAGTTCTACGTACAGACCTTCCCACTTGATACTTGAATCAGTTAGTGAAACTATCTCTTGATCCTTATCGTCTATCACATTGTGTAGTTCGTCGTTTTCTTCTTCTAACAGGTCGCCAAGGGATTCCAGTTCAAGAGCGCGTTTCTCCCATCCACCTCCGACGGTTTCCAACGAGTCTGACTTCGCAAGTTCGTTGGTATACTTCACTCGTTCTGCGCGTAATTCTTTCTGTGTGGCATCGGCTTGGTACATGAAGAACGTCGAAAGTCCGATCGCAGTTATCCATAGAACCGTAGTCGCCTTACTCGTAAGACTCATTACTAGGTCCTCTCCTTCTTCTCGTTGGTTTGTTTCTTCCCATAACTTTTGTTCCTTCCCTACCCACGTAATTACCGGCGAAGATTCCCGAGGATAGCATCACAAAATCGTAGAGAGTCTCTATGTCAGATGGAAGTCCACCACCCCAAAATGACTTGTATAGCGAAACTATTGATAGAGTTAAAACGAACAAAAACCATACGCCAAGGATCGCCCTGGATATGGATACTACGCCTGAATTATGTCCCTCTATCGCGCCAAGTACTTTCATTCTAGACCCTCACATATGCGTTGTCATTCTCATCCTTGCCGATCGTCACGATGTGATCGGCGACGTCCTTTATGGAATCGATGTGTGTTATAATAAGAATATTCTTAAAGAAGTTTTTAAGGTATTCAAACACAGATCTTATGTTGGCAAGGTTCTCGGCATCCAAGGTCCCGAAACCCTCATCTATAATAAATATAGTGGGACGAGGAAGGTTGGTTGACATAATTAACGCCACTCGAATCGCAATGGAAGCGATGGTCTTCTCCATACCTGATCCGAGTTCCAGTGGACGTCGATCGTCCTTGTCGTAGTCGATGTAGATGTCAAGGTCCTGGTTTCCGTCGATGAAGACGTTGAAGTCCACGACATTGGATAGGATTTTGTTGATCTCACGGTTGAAAACTGGAAGGTTCTTCTTGATGATGTTCTTCTGAATGCCATCTCTTGACATCGCCGAAACGTAGATCTGAAGGGCGTGTTTCTGAACGCTCATGTTCATGACTTCCTTCATCTGTCCCTTCATCTGTTCCATGGCCTTCTTTGAGGAACCGGTTTCGAAGATGTTCTGTTGTAGTACTGATCTTGTTTCCTTAAGGTTCTTCTCTATGTCGTAGACCTTCCACTCCAGTTTACTGATATTTTCCTTGGTAACCTTGTTCTCTGCGATCTTCTTTGAATCACGCTTTGCGAGTTTCATTTCTTCCAACAGAGTCTGTCTCTTCAAGGACAACAATTTGAGGTCAGACGATGCCTTATTATATAGGTCATTTGAAGTGGACCTCTTTTCAAGTAGATCTTGGAGTTCTTCCTCGAGGGATTCTACCACCACTTTTTGGACGTTGAGTTCTGTTCGAACATGATCAGGATCCGACTTGTTCTGATCAATGAGTTGCTCGTTGAGAAGCTCCCTGAGCCTACCAAGCTCACTCTGGGCGCGTTGCGCGTCTCGGATGAAGTAGCAATCGCGGCTAAGACATTCCTCCTCTGGAATGTTCTCCAGGTTCTCTGTAAGAGTCGTGGAGTTGGCGATGTCCTTCTTTGTGTTACTGACGGATGTTGACAACGCTCCATGCTCTATCATGAGATCGTCATATTTCTTCTCAACGCCGGACAGGACTTCCTTCTCGGTATCATACCTCAACTTGAGATCCGACCAGTCTTTTACGGAATCCTTGAAGTCTTTTTTGGATTTCTCTTTTAACCCTCCAATGTCCGAGATCTTTGTTTCCATGTTATCAAGTTGTGTCTTCAGATCCTTCTCATATACGTCCTCAACGTTGTGTAAACCTTCCAATAGAACACTGATCTCGGAGTTCTTTCCTTTCAGTTCTTCCTCGAGTTTCGCAACGTTCGCCTGTAATATCAGGTTCTCCTTGACCTGTTCATTCTGTTTGTTATCGAGCTCAACCATGGAGTTCGTTAGATCTCCCATGTTGGTCACCTTGATATTCGCCTTAACGTCCGAGAGATAATCCTTGGCGATCTTGTACTTCTCGTCGAATATCCCTAGATCCAGGAACTTCGCCAGGATCTCTTTTCGTTCCCTTGGGGACTTGGTTATGAAGTTTAGTGAGTCGTGTTGAGCAGACAGGGAAGTGGTTGTAAAGTCCTCTATCGTACCGAATGTCTTACGAATGTTGTTATCGGTCTGGTTCCTCTGTTCACCATTCAGGTTTACGAATTCATCGCCATCCTCGAGGGAGTATTCAACATCGGTTCTAACGATCTCCTGTGAAGTCCCATCCCTCTTGTTTCGAAGAGTCTTGGTCGTGTTTCTGGATATCTTGTACTTCTTGTCACCGATCCCTGCGATCACTTCTCCGGCACCGAAGTCACAGTGACGGTTAACAATATCTCCGTTACCCAAAGATCCCCTGCCGCCCCCGGAAGAGCGCGAGGTAGCGTTGAACATGGTATATAATAAAGTGTCTAAAAGGGAACTCTTACCAGAAGCATTCGGTCCAAACACGCCTATGATTCCCTGTAATTCATCAAAGTTTACGTAATTTTTCTCACCATAGTTAAAGAGGTTATGCCATTCCAACCGATTTAGATTCCACTTGACATTTCTTGTAATTTCTGTCTTGGATAGTTTCTTGGTAACATCCTCATCAATCTCAAATATTTTCTTGTAAACCTCGTTCTCTATATCGGAATGGTTGACCTGAACGTATTCCTTTAGAAGTTTATTTTGGACGTCATCTTCACGGATGGACTTTATCAAACCCTGGGAAATTTCGGTATCGATCTTTGGATTGACGACATCGTTGTTAATGATCCTCAATTCTATCGGGTTATACCTTTCCTTGATCTCCTGGCGCAATCTATTCTCATCGTATATCGACAAATACGCATCACTTACAATGAGACGAATTCTAGGGTATTTCATGTCTATGTCTAGATCAGGAAGTTGGAGCGAATCATCTACTCTTATGGTTACATAACCCCAATCGTTCTTGAGTTCTACAAATTCAGAACTTCCATCAGAAGTGTCCCAGACCATGTATCCCTTTGGAGGTTTTTCGCCATGATTGTTCTGGAGAAAACTACCGGGATACGCAACAGTCTTCTTGTGGTTGAGGTATTGTTGTTGGTGAATATCACCAAGAAGAACGTAATCCCATCCCTTGAAAGTACTTAACGGTATACCTGGAAGTTGAAACTTCATATCAGTTAGAGAGTTCTGAACCGTACCGTGATAGACTGCGACCGAAATATTACCTTCTGGAACATCGTTCACATCGGGTTCCAATCCATCTGGATCAAACATGGAATAAAGTCCCAATGAGATATCATTAATGTTTACTATTGTTGACTTTTTGTGGTAAAATAAATTATCGCAGTCAAGGTTATTGATGATAGGAGACAACGCATCCAATCGTCCCATATTCTTAACATTCCCATCGTGATTACCAGGAATGATATACGTTGGTGCGATCTCCGATAGGGATCTAAAAAACCAACCAACAAGGTCAACTAGTTCAGGCGATATCTGTAATTTACTATGAACGATATCTCCGGCGAGAACAATTGCGTCAACGTTCTTTTCTTTTAGTGACTTGTAAAGTTTCTTAAATTGTGCGCGATATTCATCATGGCGTGTGTAATTACGACAGTGAATGTCTGCTAAGTGTGCGATGATCATACAGTACTTAACTCCAACTTGATCAGATCAAACATTGAAACCTTTTTCGCTTCATTGAGTCTCTTTTTAAATTCTTCTTTACCACACTCACTAACATCATTATATGGTCTGACATCAACGAGATAAACATTTAGTCCGTTTCTCACAAGGCCTTTGGCGATCTTGATAGATTTATCGTGGGCATCCGAATCGAGTGCAATATAAACATCCGGCTGGTGGACAAGAAGTCGATCGTGTAGTTTAGATTTTTTACTTAGGCTTGAACCTAGAATTGGAATAGCGTTTACACCGGCAGTTATCGAATCGAATATCCCCTCGGTTAGAATAACAGGTTCCTCCCAATCCACGAGATGTTCGTTGAAGACTATAGTGTGCTTTGGAACCCTATCGTTCTTGTACTTGAACCTCTTGTCACCCTCGTAGAACGTTCTAGATATGAAGTAGTTTAATTTTCCATTAACATCAAAAGATGGAAATGCTATTCGCCCAACATAAGGGCCCTTGTGCACGTATCCAATGTTGTGGCGTTTGATATCGTTCATGTCTAAACCTCTTTTGATTAGATATGAATACGCATTGGCAAGATCTGGTAAGATAGTTTCTGTGTCGAAGGTAATGAATCCATCAGGGAGAGTTACGGGTTTGGGTTTGTCCTTGTCTTCTGTGAAGTTTGTTGGTTTTCCAATGAGTCGCCTGTACTCACTGACGCGGGATCTATCTACTCGCTTGACAAGATATTCTAGATTTCCCTTGTAATCGCAGACCCAACAATGAAAGAGTTTCTTATCGAAATTAACCGCCAACTTGAATTTCCTGTGATCGCACTTTACACACTTGAAGTTGTGTTCCGGATATCGACCGGAATAATTACCCAACAACGAGGAAACGAAATTTACGAGTTCCCTATTCCTCATTCAGTTTGACCCACAATCCTTTGGCAATTGTGTAGGCGTCTGCTTCGTCAAAACAATGTTTCTTGTAACCACCATTTCGTTTCTCTTCAAACTTTAGGTTTCCCTCAGTCTTCATAACTCTCTCAAGGTTAGCCAACTTCTGGTCCTTGTGATTCTTTTCTCTCGCCGATCCCCATGCAAGTTTCCTAGCAGTTAGAACGTTTAAGTAATGAGGTTCGACTCCAAAGGTGTCGTACGCGAGCTGAGACACTCTTCCGTTGAATTCAGCCAAAGTCAACATTGTCTGTGCCCGGGAACCTCCGCCACTAAAAAACTTCATGTATTGTTCTATGCCGACAGTGTCTATATTAAACTGTTTTTTAAGAGAAATAAACTTTTCTCTAACAACATCCGTCTTGGTGAACTGATTCTTTCCGTACTTAGAGAGCGTTATGTGACCGATGTCTTCTAACTGATCTGAGTACACTACGTAACCGATGCACACCGTGCTTATATCCAAACCTAAAATCATATATTATAAATCCAAACGTAACTTTGTTGTAATTGCCTGAGCTGGTTCTTTTCTTATGGGTATAGCAATCTTACCAACCGCTATTAGATTATCACTATCGTCATAAAGACCAATGCCTGAAATATAAGTAACAGATCCGGTATTGCCAAGAGAAGACGTTACTTTACTAAAGGCTTTTGCAAAAGTCTTATTTGTTGAAGAGTTAAATTCATTGAAATTTGCACGGCAATCCAATTGTAATCTGGTGACTCTAAGGCTTCCAGAATACATACCCCACGCATTATAAAAACCTGATCCTGTTACAGCCTCTGCCGCCCTTGATGTTTTTGCCGTAGATGCAATATCTAGAGTGCCAATTGGATAATCATGTGCAGAAGCATAATATACATAAAGATTATGCAAACCTGCGTACGTCACATCTCTTAAAGTACTTATGCCGTCTCCATAGGCAACTACTCCGCAGGATCTATTGGACGCATTTGAAGTATTTTCCACAGGAAAAATTGATCCTGAACTATTGTCAGTCCAATACACATTGAATGACGCAGTCCCATCGACGCTATACCCTCTGGGTACAGCGTACATAGCAGGTCTTATAACCCTATTATTATCGTCTCTGTCTATAGCTGGCCAGCCGTCAGCAGAAACAAAATCTGCATCGCCAAATGAATGTATGCCAGTTCCTAATCCAGAACCAGAAATAACTGGTGCTGCGATTACTCTTCTTAGATCCAACTTAAACTGAGCTGAACCAGTCTTTATACCAGAACCACCTAATTTTTTTGGTGCCGAAACAACAAGAAATGGATTCCATTTATCCGTATACCAAAATGGATTTGTGGCGGTCGATGTCTGAGCAGCAGGAATCGTAAGTACTTGATCAACGTCAATTGGAACTCCATCATCGTTACGTTTAGTAATTGTACGTGTTATTCCTGGTGCTGAAAGACCTGGGAAGAAACTGACCTTGTCCATAGCTGTGTAAGAAGACGTATCATTGTTAGGTAGATATCCCGATCCAGATTGTGGTTGACAAAAAAACCAAGCATGCTGCTTGCCAGCATGACTGGCATTTTTTAATACGAATGAAGAAGTTGGTAGGTGCCACGGAAAATCAGTTGGGCTAGTTATCTTTGCTGTAGCTCCGCGACCAACAGCCTTGAATTCTGGATTGCCAATAGGCATTTCGAATTTCCAATAACCAACAAGATTTTTTTCAACAAACGGATGAGATTGATCTAGTTCCTTCATCGACCACGTACCCAAAGTATTATGATCTAAAGCCGTGTTCCAGATTCTCAGTTCTTTTATGCCACCGTAATATGGATTAGATCCAGAAATACCCTCTTGTAAACCCCCAGCTGTTCCCCTGTGGATATCGCGGGGACTCTCAGACACAACGGGATAGATGTTTGCCATGTAATTAATATCACCAGGAGTAATTTTTCCACCCAATTGGATTAAACCAAGATTTTTACCTAGTTTTCTAAAATTCTGTGATCCCGTTACGTTTGTCCACAAACTTCCCGTCGTGTTATTGTTTATCTGGCCCGGGTCATCAACTGACCAAGTTGCAAAATGTTCATTGCCCCTTTCGTCCTTCGTGTAATTTACAACACCACCAATAAATCCATTTTTCGCACCATACTGATCAAATTTAAGTGAAGATGTATATGGGCCATATGATCCTGTTCTCCAAGAAATATAAGAATAGTTCCAATTTGAACAAGAAAGATGATAGCCAACAGATGCACTTAAAACACCTGGTCGTTTCCAAGCCGGTGGTCTGGACCCGTCACCTGGGTCGTTTCTTGATAATGATACAGGAAAGTTATCTACATGATGAGCACCGTCAGACCCAGACATCCCAAATATTTCTAAAACAGGTTTTGGATTACCATAAAATCTGGGGCGCTCGCTAGCAAATGAAGTTAAACCTGTAGGTCTCGCAATTTTGTCATAATCTCCAGCAAATCTATAATGAAAACTTGCAGTCGCATCTTTCATAGTAGGATTGCCATATACATTATGTA
>Ga0080013_1006495_pt1 | contig 10390 bp, 19 predicted proteins | sample ETNvirenome_6_85_FD_69236 | JGI IMG/M metagenome (GOLD analysis project Ga0080013, IMG submission 69236) | Marine viral communities from the Pacific Ocean - ETNP_6_85 (SPADES assembly) (version 2) | ecosystem: Environmental > Aquatic > Marine > Oceanic | place: Pacific Ocean | collected 2013-06-19
ACCCTGTCACGGTGGTATCACGAGTTCAAATCTCGTGTGGGTCGCCTGGGGCATCAAAGGCTTTCGACTGCATAGGTGAAACGAGTTAAACGCAAACTCAATTGTTAAGTTCCAGAGGTCTGCTGTAGCCGTTTGAGCTACGCACACTGACTGACATCTGCCTCTCCTATGGGAGGGGCTTTTCCTACTTGCAAATATTACTAACTATGACTGACACTATAGACAAAGGCAACGACACCTGGAAGGTGATGAATGATCTTAACGATGCATTCAGCCATATTGGCCAACTTGAATTCCTTGTAGATGAACTACAACGAGCAGTAGATAAAAGTGAACGTGCTGCGATCATTGATATCACTGCAGCTATGACTGCATTTATGCCCGTCTACACAGCTCAATACGATAGAGCCCAAGCTATTGCATGGACTCAAGTCGTTGGTAAACCTGAAGTACTTTAATAATCATGGGACTAACATTCGACTGCACAGACATCTTCTACTTCACTTGTAAGGAGGATGCTGATGCTTTCCAGGAACAAACAGGAGACAGAACAGAACGCGACGGTGCACATTTCTGCATAGACGTACCACTTTATGTACGTCGGCTTAGCACTATAACTGTTGAAGTATCTAGCGGTGGCTACGGCGTACCTAATCTTGCGGAATTTCATCGCAATAATGTAGTATGCGTACACCGCGAAGTCTCTTCCTGTCAAGCACAGGACATCAATTATCAAGAAGTACTTGAGTTTGATGAGTTCACTTATGCAAAATCAGATCCCTATAAGGGATTATCTTATGACTTTGAATATACCTGTCCCCTTAATGAAGACGATTTCCTTACACAAGAGGCCTACGACAAATGTGTAGCCATCTGGGAAAATGACCGTGATGTATCAATTGAGGAGTTCAGTACGTGCTGTACTACTGATGCTATAGACCTAGTTAGATCCCGTCAGGAGTACAATGAAACTAAATCACTAACCACTAAATGACTGTAACCTTTCAACCTGAAGACGCCGCTAAGTACGACTGTAAAGTAATTGAGCAAGGTGTTGATATAGAAAAAATGGAGGAGCACAAGCTTCCTACAGACACACACTTAGTAGAGTATAAAATAGGTGCTGATACCTTTGTCGATATTGTACGAGCACACAGAATGTCTGACATCTTTGATGCTTACTACGATAAGATCAGCCATATTGGCAAACTAATTGCTATCAAGGCTGGCTTCGGCAAGATTAGACCTAATCTTTACGGAACTGTAAACACCGATGACTGATGAATCTATGACCATTGACTTGGAGATCACCGAAAAAATGGGTGACTTCTTGCTCTGCTTGTATGATACTAATGATCCACGCTTCTGTAATGCACTCAGTGCTGAAGATACAGAAGCTTATGAAAGCTATTTACACAACAACTTAATCCATGAATGCTGAATAATGACCCTGCCTACCGGCGGGGCTTTTTTCTGGTGTCCATCGTCAATTCATAATGACTAGATCAACCATAGGCTGGAAGCCTGCATTGCTCGATATCTTGAAAGAGAACTTCGGTAACCAGAAGTCCTTTACTTTGCAACAGGTTTACCAAGTTGCACATCAAAAAATGTCAGAGTATTACCCTGAAAATAAGAGTATTGGACAATGCATCCGTGGCACTCTACAATCACTAAGAGATAGTGACATCATTAACTTTGAAGATAATGATGGCAACTATTCTTGGCAGTGGTGCCCTGAAACAGCTAAGAAACCTACTGAAGGTTATATCTATATCATTGAGAACGTAGTCTTCAATGAAGGTATAGGTAGCGTAGCTGGCTATAAGATCGGTAAAACTACTCGACCTGATAGCAGGTTCAGACAACTCTGTGTAGGAACTAAAGCACGGCTTGTAGCTTACTATCGCTCTGTTGACTATACCTCAATTGAAAAGGCTCTTCATAAGCGGTACGACAAGTATCGTGTGCCTCAATCTGAATGGTTCATGCTTCCTGAAACCTCATTGCTTGACTTACTAGAAGTACTCGACAACGAAGAGAACTGTGAGGGACTGTATCTTGAAACAGGACCTGCTACTAAGACTGAAAGCTTCCAGAAGAACGCATCCGACTGGATCAAACGTTGGTTGCCTACATTCTCTAGACCTTTCAGGCCTATGCTTGCTAACTAAAACTAATGCCCCGGTTATCACTGGGGCTTTTTTCTAATAAACGTATAATAAGGAAAGAAATATTTTCACATAGTATGGCTTACGATACTTCAAAAATTCTTACTAACTTTGGTGGCGGCAATGACTTCGGTCACGCTGACTACAACGCTGCTAGGAAAGCAGGCATTAGTAATGACGATATCATTTCTTGGATGGATGATAATTCCAGCAAGCTAATTGGTAAGAATGTTAAGGGTGGCGGCGGACTGTACGACGAAATCCTTAACGAAGGTAAGGCTAGACAAGCACGGGACCCTGACATCGGAAGTAATAACTCCTTCGGTTGGACAGGTAACGCCAACAGTTACGATAAAAACGCAGCTTATGGAATGCTATCTGAGGATGATGATGATGATCCAGTCACTGAAGATCCTGTAACTCCTGAGCCCGAGCCTGAACCTGAAGATCCCTTCACACCTACCCCTGGTAATAGTGCTGATGAATCTAAAGGTGATGTACCTGATAGCTTCTGGAACAATAATGGCAGTGACTTCTGGGGATCAGTTGGAGGCGGTGGTGCTAATGGCGGCAACGACTTCTGGGGTAGCGTAAAAGGTAACTCCGATAACCCTAACCGTCCCCCTGGTATGGGTAAAGGACCAGCTCAAAATTTCCTTGGCGACTTCAAATCAAACCTTAAAGCGAAGATGGGAATGAAGCACGGTATGTTCGATTGATTAAAAATATATAATATAAATAATATCAAACCTAATTAAATGGCTTATACCGTTGAGGAACTAAGAGATAAATTTAACCTTAGCTATGATGGCGAAGACATCGAGTACTCCGGTCAGAACGCTGATGATGGGCATTACTGGGCTACTATGCCTGGCCATCAAGGCGACGAAGACGGCTACCAGCACAAGGTATACCTTGGCCACAACGCGGATACCGAAGGACTCCTAGGTAAGAACAAGCTACGTGTAGCTTCTGAATCTACTAAGTACAACCACAATACGGATGTAGCACGAGGCCTTGCAGGACTGCTTCATGGTGAACAAGCCAAGACAGACGACCCTTCCCCTTCTTCCAACAGTGCTAACGAAGCTGTTGGTGATGTACCAGATAATTTCTGGGATAATAGCGGTAGTCAATTCTGGGACAGTCTAAAGGGTGCACCCGATGATCCCTTATCAAAACCTGGCATGGCTCCAGGTCCAGGTGGCTTGACTATTGCCGATTCCTTCAATACAAATGCTAATCAATCTAATAATACCAACGTAGTTGGTGATGGCAACACTGTTAGCAACGATCAAAATGTAAAAGGCAGTAACTTCCTGGCTAACTATATGGACAAAAAATTCAGCAAAAGATATAAAGGAAAGTTGTTTGATTAATGAATTACATATAATAGAAATAATGTTATAAATACTGCAAATGCCTAGACTTAGCGACTACGATTACGGCGATAGATTTAACAAAGAAGATAGGGATGCAATGACTGACCTAGGTTACACTAGGAGGCAGCAGCGGAATTACGCTAAAAATAGAGTGGCTAAAGAACACATGAGTGGTGGGCAGCTTCGTCGAGCTGGTCACCTCAAAGATCATGTAGGTGACATCGGTGACTATGATGCACGCGGCGTTGCTGGGCAAGGCGCTAACATCAACGATAAGAAGAGAGCTGGCTGGACCAGGCAGGACATCGAATACCTGAGGAAACAAGGCGGCTTCTCTGATGCAGATATTGCAGCAAAGATGCAGTCTGATATGGACACTGGCGACTTCCGTATGGGTAAGAAAGCTAAAGCCTTTATGGGCGGCGATTATTCCTTCGGCAAGCCAAGAAGAGGCGGTGGCCGCCGTGGCGGCGGTGGCGGACGTGGCTCAGGTAATACAACTGGTTCGGGGAATACGCATAACGAGAATATGCACAATACGAATGACAGCTATAACACTGATGATTCTTATAATATAGATGATTCTTACAATACTGACAACCGCAACTCAGGAAATACCGATATAGATACAGATCTTCAATACAGTAATAACTCAAACAATACAACCCTTCAAACGGATAACTCCAAAAGCTGGATCAACTCAGGTAACGAAATTAATACCAACATTAGTAACTCAGGTAATACTAATGCCAATCAATCTAATAACAGCAATGTAGTTGGTGATAATAACAGTGTCAGCAATAATCAGAATGTTCAAGGCGGTGGCTTTAACGCTAACGTTGGCAACATGGGTGGTGGTAATTCAGCCAATTCCTATATGAATAACTATAAGGACGGCGTTAAGCAGAATATGTTTGGCGGCGCATTTAGCTCTGGTATCTTCAGCTGATTCATTATGTCTGATAAGTTTGACCTAAGTGCTGGACCAAGCACCCAGTTTGGTAATGATACCAGCAAGATGGGCCATCGGGATTACACCGAATGGCGCAAAGCTGGTGGCTCCCATGATGTATTCATGGAGTGGCTAGACAATAACCCTGATAAAATTTCTAAGGGTAGCAACCTTAAAGCTGAACTAATGGAGCACGGACAGAACCGTGACTTCCGTGAAGGTGATAAGAACCCTGAGAACACTGAATTCGGTTGGCTCGGATGGGACAACGTTGGTGACTTCAGCTACGACAAGCTAAGTGAAGACAATGAAAGTCCTTACGATGATGACTACGAAGAGAGCGAAGAACTAAGCACCGCTAAAACACGCGTCAAGGCTTACGAAGATGACCGCTTGATGGGCGGACCTGACAGTAATTACTCTGCTGCTTGGTACAATACGTCTGAAGAACCTACTGTTTCTGAAGGCAGCGGACAAACAGATGCTACTCCTAGTGCACAAGCATTCATGACTGATTACTCAGCTAATCTTCAGGACAAAATGAAGAAGGGATCTCGTGATGCCTTCGGTGAAGTAGACGTATGGTCTGCTGCTGATATGAAATAAAGTTTATAATAAAGAAAATTACTAAGACTTGACATGGCTAGATACGGCAGCGGCGGATACAAGCAATGGGAAGAGAATAGAGTAACTGAGTATGACAAGAAAACAGAAGGCGCAGGGCTTGGACTGACGGGCTGGGCAGGCAATCAAACTGTCGAACACCACGCTAAAATTTTAGCCGAACAACGAGGTAAGCCTGGCGCTGACTACGGCAAAGGCTCTATTTACTGGGACATGGCCGAGACTGACCTAATCAGGAAAGGTAGAAAGGGCGGTGACGTTCACGGTGAGTTCCGTGATTACCAAATGTCAGAAGAAATTGCCGACCTTCGTGGACAACTAGAAGGTTTCAACAAGGGTGAAGCAGACAGCAAACCTAAGGAACCTGAATCCCCATATGATGCTGACTACAAAATGAGCGATGGTTTATCTGGTGCTAAGGATCGTATCCGTAACATGACTGGAACTACTGATCCTACTAACGGTTTTGCTAATGATGAAAAGGCTAGCTCCTCACTAGAAGAACTTGCTAATGCTGAACGGAATGAAGCAGTTGCAAAGTCTGATGGCTTTGGCGATGGTGAAAGCTTATTTACTGACAACAGTGCAGGACAAAATTACCTTAATGGGTATAGCACTAACCTCAAAGCTGAGATCAAACGGCATAAAGAAAAGGACGGCCTTGTATCACTTGGCTGACTTATTAGTCTTCATCTAACTCCTTAACGAACCCGAAGCGTTCTGCTTCCTTCTGCATACGTTGCTTCATCGCTAACTTGCAGACGGTCTCCATCACCTTCAGGGTGTCCTCCATGGTGCTGTCCTTAGGCATCCCCTTTCTGACTACCTCAAGTAGTGGGAAAAAATCTAGGGCTGCATTCTCAACTTCTTCGATAGTTAGTTGCTTCTTTTCCTTATCCATATTCTTAGCGTGGCTTCAATAAGCCTAGCGAATACAAGCACCTGGTGGGTAATAAACCACAAAACCACCCCTGCCACACTAAATCCTATACCCTTTTAAATTAAATCCCTATAGAAGGCTAAAAGGTGCTATAAAAAAAGAAAGAGTATAGAGCGAGTGCGGTTGGTGTAGCAACGTGGCTAACAACACGGTTCTACGTATCGTGCGTTATAGTAGTAATAGCAACGGATATAAAGCAATGAAGACACCAACAAGACTGCCGCACTTAGAGTTAGTTGAAAACGTATTTGACTATGATCCACTAACTGGAATCATCTCTAGAGATGGTAAACAGCTAACTGGCAACCATGACAGAAGCAGTGGAGCTATAAAAATTAAAGTGAGTAAGCAGCACGCAGTCTATGCCCATCGACTTGCATGGCTGCTCTATTACCGCAAGGACCCAGCCCCTCTATATGTAGAGCACATCAATGGGAACAGGCGAGACAACCGTATCGTGAACCTAAGGCTAAAGCGGAAACCTACTAGGAAATCCTAGCCACCTATCGGTGGCTTTTTAGACGGTTGTCCTATATGACATTTGAAACATGCCTGCCTATTTCACAAGCGGCTGGTTCGGAAACAGCGAAGCAGCATGGCACGGAGAGGGGGTTGTCACTCCTGGCACACTTCCAGCAAGAGATGCGTTTATAAACGCGGATGCCCTCTTCCAAGTCGAGAAGCGAGAACTTGTCTTCCCTGAATCATCAGGTGGAGACATTGGTTCTGGCGGCATCGTCGGATACCAACCATCAGGTCAGTACGCCGTTGTTCGATGTGACAACAATCAGCTACTTGGCTGCGTCACTAAAAGATACGAGGTGGTCCAAAATGAAAAGCTCCTTCGTATGGCGGAATTCCTCCGCGAAGAAGTGGACATGGACACCGTCGTCGTTCTACAGAACGGAAGCAAGGTTGCCTTCACTGCCACGATTAAAGGTGCGCAGAAGGAAGTCCTCCCTGGTGACCAAGTTAAGCGTCGTATCGTAGGTTTCCTAGGACACGACGGAGTTACAGGTGTTGGTGCAATGTTCACCAATATCCGTGTTGTCTGCTCAAATACCTTGGCATTAGCTGAGCGTTTGGCATCCAACGTCAGGTCATTGCGTCATACCAATGGTGTGAACGATGAATTCGATAATCTCATTCAAAGCATCAACGTTCAACGTGAAGTCTTTGAAGAGGATGTTGAAAAGATGAAGTTCCTTGCAGAAGCACGGTTACTCCCTGGTGACTTCCGTTCCTACCTTGAAACTCTATACAAGAAAGAGTTGTATGTTCCTGAAGACCTAATGAACGGTGTTGAAGCCGGACAGAAGGACATTACAGAATTCCGTAAGACCCGACAGATGATCTTGGCTAGAGAGGATGGATTTGGGATGAAGATCCCTGGTGTGCAAAATACTTGGTGGGCTGCAGTCAATGCAGTCACCGAGGTAGAAACCAGCACCAAGCGCAAGGGAACTGGAGCACAGTTCTACAAGGCAAACTTCGGTAGCGGTCTGACTGCTAGTCGTAATGCCATGGAACTTGCACTGGAGATGGCTACTGCTTAAGTCATAGTCATTAAGGAAATTTGTTAACTTATAAACTGTAACTTTTTAGAAGTTGCAACAAGTACTTAATGATTATTATTTATGACTAAGCTATTAGGCCTGTTGGCTATACCTTTTCTAGCGTTACCAGTTTCTGCCACCGATAATTTCAGGGCAACCCGGACTGTTCACGCATCGTGGTATGGGCCAGGTTTCCATGGAAGAACTACAGCGAATGGAGAACGATACAATCAGTACGGAATTACAGCAGCACACAAGTCACTTCCATTTGGAACACGACTTCGTGTGTGTGCTGTATGGAACCCTAGCCGATGTGTAAACCTACGCATCAATGATAGAGGCCCTTTTATACCTGGCCGATCTCTCGACCTAAGCCGAGGTGCTGCAGACGCTATTGGTCTTACCGCCCGAGGTGTCGGCCCTGTTACTTATACGTTCCTTAACTGATTAAACATTAAGGCTCTATAAAAATAGGGCCTCACTTCACCCATTTGTCTTTAATTCCTGATACATTATTGTTAAGTCGAAGGAGGCTTATGTCCAGAACGTACCGAAAGGTTCCCTTGAACCAGACAGGATTACGACACCCCAAAACTACCAGTGAGTTGCGTCAACTAAAGACACTACAAAGAGACGCTCAACTCAATCAGTTACATATTTCACCACCTAATCGAATGAATAGGAATATTCCTACTTATTACGACGATTTGACACCAGCTTCACGCCATGAAGTCCATTACAATGATTAAGTAAGCGTTTCCAAACGCTGCTGATATCGCGGTAATATTAAAGGTAGTCAATATGGCTACCTTTTTTATGCAACAAAATGGATAACCTTAACCCTGAACAAACACGACTGCTAGTCAAAGCTGTACGACATTACCAAGCACACAACTGCAGTGTCACCAGTGATAGGTACAAAGAACTTAACACGATACTAGATACAATAAGTAATAGTGCTGTTATGTCTATCTGCTGTGACTGAAATCGTTTTAAGTGCATCAATAGCAATATGCACAGGACTAGGATGGCTTACATCTAAGACACACCACCGTATAAACGAACTTGATACACGACTAGATGCAGCTGAACTGCGTATGGCTAGAGAGTATGTAGCCAAGAAAGACCTTACTGAAGCAGTTGATCGTGTCGAAGCACACATGATTAGGATCGAGAGTAAATTAGATAAAATTGTTATAACCTCTCCCCACCGTTATTAATCATGGAACTTGTAGACGTTCTGAATTCACCCATCTTCTGGGTGCTAGTTGCTTCTGCTTCAGAGATTATTGCACTGACACCACTGAAGAGTAATTCTGTTGTGCAGTTAATGATGTCTGCGGTCCAAACTATGAAGCCAAAAGGTATCAAGAAACGGTGACTTAACACATATATGACCCTGCTAAGTTGCTAGGATTAATTTGTTGTAGATAACTTAAACAAACTTTACAATGATTTCCTACTTCCTTGCCGTCTCCCTCGTTTCACTATGGGGTGGCACACTGATTTATCTAAGCCAAACTAAATAACCCCCAATGCCACCTATCGGTGGCTAGTATGTGGGGGTGGGCTACGGTCCACACTTTGCGAAGAACACAATGGAAATAACAAGAGAACAATTGACTGAATTGAGAGAGGTTATCGAAGATACTGTTGAGTACTTCGCAGATAAGCACATGGTTTCAGGCGAACTCGTCTGGACCTGTGTTGAAACACTAGGCACAGCGAAACTGGCAGAGCTGAACGGGAAACTGGCAGCTGTATGACAGGGACGACAAGTGGTGCCTACCACATCAAGACCGTAGTGAAAGCTGGTGTAAACCTTATCAGCGAGACTGAAAGGGTTTCACCAATGATCCTTTGGGTATTGATACGACAACAAGCTGACGAAGAGCTGCGTCTTATTAAAGAGCAAGCTGAGTCTAAATAACCCAACAGCCGTAGGCCACCGATCGGTGGCTTTTCGGTGGGGTGTTCACTTTATATATGGAACAACCATGACCACGACTGCAATTTCACCAGCATCATCTTCACTGCTTGCTGAGCTTTCACAGAGTGATACCAGCTGTGAGATGATGATTGGAATTGGACTAGTGAAAGACAGTGAAGCTGTCTACTTTGAATACACTGGAAGCGATGGCGATTCAGTTGCACTGACACTACCAAGTGGTAAGCCACTGACCCGCATTGCAGGTGTGACTGTTACAGGCATCAGTATTGCTGAAGGCATTGGTGAATTTGAAAGCACCAAGCTGAATGTATTTCTTACCACCGTCCAAGGTCGCACAATGCTGCTGACTTCAGGGCTGACTACATGGTGGTCACGCTGTGTGCTGACTGGCCTTATGGGTCTGCTGGCATCTAATATGGCTGAAGAGCCTATCCAACTAGATACTTGGAAGGGTAACCAAGGTAAGTACAAGCCTTGCTTTGCTGCTATCCGCGTCAGAGGACAGAAGGTTGCATCCAACGAGATGTACGAAGCTTTGCAAGAAGCCAGAGCTGACAAAGATGACGAGAAGATGGAAAGAATCTGTACAGATGCTGCCCTTATTCTGCAAGTTGCATTTAAAATTGAAGAGCCCGAAGTGGCAGAAGTAACTAACGAAGAGGAGTTCTGATGGCTAGTAACTATGACTTCGATGGTGTCATTGAATTTGATGTCAATGAATGGCTAATCGAAAATTATCCACGATTAACACTGACGCAGCGACGAGCTGTATGTAAACAGTGTATTGACAACATTGACATGGACGAAGTTATGG
>Ga0080013_1006496_pt1 | contig 10383 bp, 11 predicted proteins | sample ETNvirenome_6_85_FD_69236 | JGI IMG/M metagenome (GOLD analysis project Ga0080013, IMG submission 69236) | Marine viral communities from the Pacific Ocean - ETNP_6_85 (SPADES assembly) (version 2) | ecosystem: Environmental > Aquatic > Marine > Oceanic | place: Pacific Ocean | collected 2013-06-19
AGAAATGGGGCTACAGCCAAAGTTGTCCCACGCTGTCATACAAAATTGCGCGGATAATTCTATATTTTTCCCATGCAAACAAATTAAAACAATAAGGAAAAAGATCAGGTTATTTTCAAGCTCATGGTCAAACCATGAAAAAAAGGGCTTTGCATTTTATAATTTTTTAGATAAAAATTTAGATTTTGGAAAATACGAGTATTTTTTTGCAGGAAGGTCGCCAATTGCTTTCAACAACATTAAAAGCCTGGGGCCGCTTGACTCCAACAGCTTGGCGAACGAATTAAGAAAGTCAGATATTTTCGTAACAGCTAGCCAAAACGACCCATGTTCAAACTCTTTGATCGAAGCAATGGCCTGTGGCCTGAAGTGTCTAGCGCTCAATAGCGGAGGTCACCCAGAAATAGTGAGAGATGAAAACTTATTATTTGAAAATGAAGTAGATTTTTTGAAAATATTAAACAATATAAGTAATAAAGAAATTATCGCGAGCCCGCGGCCTAATAAGCCAGGATATGTTGCTGGAAAATATTTTGATTTTTTTAACAAGGTTTTACTATGAAGGAATTAACAGAAAAGTATATCGCATTTTTTGATTCTAAAGATTTAGAAGGAACAATGCAAATGTTTCATGATGATGCAGTTTTAAAAGACCCAACTAACACCTTTAAAAGAAAAAAAGAAATATCCCAAGAAGTTGAAAGGATTTTTAACTCATGTGAATCTTTATCATTTAAAGCTGAAAATATTTTTTGTGATAGCGATTCACAAGTTTCTGTTATAGAATTTGCCATCGCCTTAGACTTAAATATTTTAACAGGGGCAGACGTAATAGAATGGGAAGAAGGTAAAATCAAAAAACTAACGGCTTACCTAAATCAAGGATGATATATATATCTCACAGAGGAAACCTAAATGGCCCCGACCCTAAATTTGAAAACAATCCCTCTCAGATAAAAAAAGCCTTTTCCAAAGGATTGCATTGCGAGGTCGATGTATGGTTCATAAACAATCACTTTTATTTAGGGCATGATGAACCAACTTATCCAGTTAAAGAAAGCTTTTTAGAAAATACAAAGCTCTGGTGTCACGCAAAGACGCTGACCTGTCTAAATAAAATGTTAAGTAACAAAAATATTCATTGTTTTTGGCACCAAGAAGATCAATTTACTTTAACTTCAAATAAATACATTTGGACGTTCCCGAACCAACCTGTTTGTGAAAATTCTGTAATAGTTCAACTCGAGCCCGAGAATAGTAATTCAAATTTTTCGCGTAATGAATTAAAATGTTATGGAATTTGCACTGATTATCCAACATTATATCAAAAATGAAAACGCTTTTAATCACGGCTTGTGGACTTTCTAGTAGATTTGAAGGCTTGAGGCCTAAGTGGATGTTAACTCATCCGAACGGAAGGCTTATGCTAACTCAATCAATATCTGGGTTAAATTTAGAAGCTTTCGATAGGATTTGTTTCTCCTTTTTGCAGGAGCATTTTGATGAGTATCAATGTATGGATGGCATAAAAAAATGCATACAGGAACTCGGAGTTTTAGAGAAAAGTGAGATTAAACTTTTTCCCCATCGAACTAAAGATCAAGCCCAAACAGTTTATGAATCTCTCGACCTGTTTAATATAGAAGGATCTTTTCTAGTAAAAGAAATAGATAATTATTTTGAATTTGACTGTCTGGACGATGGCAACATAGTATGTTACTCGGATTTAAACGACACGACAAGCATAAATCCAACAAATAAAGGTTATGTAGTTACAGATGGCAAAAAAATAAAGAAGATGGTAGAAAAAAAAGTTGTTTCAACTACTTTTTCTTGCGGGGCTTATCAATTTGAAAATGCTAATTATTTCAAAAAAGCTTATCAAGAGCTAAGAAAAGTGAATTCAGATAACCTATATCTTTCCACAGTCATTGACTTAATGATATCAAAAGGACAAGACTTTTATGCGGCAAAGGTTGAGAATTATCTCGATTGGGGAACAAAAGAAGACTGGTTAGATTATTGTAGTGATTTTGCTACTATTTTTTGTGACCTAGATGGTACATTATTGACGAGTTCAAGTGAGTACTTTAAACCACACTGGGAAGAAGCTAGACCGATACAAGAAAATGTTGACAAATTGAACCAACTGTATGACTCTAATAAAGTCAAAATAATAATCACAACCGCACGAAAAGAAAAATTTAAAGGCCTAACAGTCGAGCAGCTTAAAAGATATAATGTCAAATATCATGACCTAATTATTGGACTAGGTCATTGTAAAAGAATTTTAATAAATGATTTTGCACGGTCCAACCCATATCCATCAGCAAGGGCAATCAATCTTAAAAGGGACGGCGACAACCTAGATGAACTACTATGCTTAAAATAGGAACTACAGTTTAAATGAAAAAAGCTCTAATCACTGGCGCAGCTGGCTTTGTTGGATCGCAACTAGCTAAATTTTTACGCGAAGAAGGTTTCGATTTAGCACTGGTAGATAATTTGAAATTTGGATATCTAGATAATCTTCTATTTGAAGATATCGGTGGCACTGAGCCGCAAGGAGGCCTTGCCAATAACTGGCGACAACTTAACTTGTTTTCCGATTTTCATGCCGTAGACATAAGAAGCGATCACATAGAAGACTTACTTGATGGAGTAGATACGGTTTTTCATTTTGCTGGAGTCGCCCCGCTTCCAGTTTGCCAGTCTCGGCCCAAATTAGCCTATGATATTAATGTCTCTGGAACGCTAAATCTCCTAGAGGCTTGCCGAAAAAAAGAGGTTTCAAAATTTATTTTTTCCTCTACTTCGGCGGTTTATGAGAACACAAAATCAGACCGCCTAACCGAAAGCGACGAGATTCAACCAGACCTAGTATATGCTATGACGAAAGCCGCGGCCGAGAAAGCTTGCGCCTCTTACGCAAATACCTACGGAATGGATATTTCAATTTTTAGATTTTTTAACGTGTATGGGCCACACCAAGACTTCAAACGCAAGTCTCCTCCATTTACAAGCTACGTTGCTCGTGAGTTGGCTTTTGACAGAAAACCTACTTTGTACAACTCCTCACGTACGGCGAAAAGAGACTATGTCCATTCTCATGATTTAGTCAGATTAATGAAGATTGCTGGAGAGACAGATAAAAGATACAACGCAGAGATTTTTAATGTTGCTTCTGGCGTTGGGTATTCAGTACCCGATCTCTACAGCGTGCTTCTGACAATATCGAATAAGTCGATACAGCCTGAATTTTGCGACCCAGAACTGTACTGGCAATCATATAACACTTTATACCAAGGAACATATCGACTACCCAAAGACAGGATCGAAAAAGAAGTATACAAGCAGGCAATTGGAGACCCGACAAAAACCCTCAAAGAATTTGGCTGGGAAACCACAATAAACGCGAAAGCAGGCCTGGAGTCGGTATATAATTTCATATTTAATGAAAAGAAAATCACAAAAAGAAACCCAAATTAAAATTCAAGATCTTGAGGTGGTAGAGAAAACCCAGGAGTTTTATGACAACTTTAACGGTTTTATTATTAGCTCTGATTTAAAAGTGCTTGGAAAGCTATTGGCGCGCACTAGGATGATGGAAGAAGTTAAAAATGTCCCAGGTGACATTATTGAATGTGGAGTTTTTAAAGGTGCTGGAATTTATAGCTTTTTAAAATTAAAACGATTTTTTTGCCCTAACACAGGAAAGAAAGTAATAGGTTTTGATTTTTTTGATACCGAATCTCTCATCAATAGCCTTGACAATCAAGACAAAGAAGCCATGAGGGTGCTTTTTAAAGAACGAGGCTTTAGTCATGATGATTCATTTTATCAGTATCTTAATGAGTCAATCCTCTCGCATGGATTTTTAGATTATGAATTTGACCTTATCAAAGGTAATGTTTCGCGAACGCTCCCTCAATACCTTGAAACTCGCCCAGGTATGAAAATATCGATGTTGTTTATTGATGTAGACTTAGAAGGGCCAACTTATGACATTTTATGTCACGCATGGGAACGAGTCTCTAAAGGTGGCATTATTGTGTTTGATGAATACGGGCTACATCAATGGTCTGAGGCTAGAGGCGCCGACAGATTTTTTAAAGACAAAGATGTGCAGGTTAAATCCCTTAATTACATTGGATCTATGGCATATGTCAAAAAAGAGACGTTTTAATAAAATAAATTTATAATGATTAAGTTGATTATCTTTGATTTAGATGGCGTTCTTGTTGACGCTAGAGAAATACATTACGAAGCCCTTAATAGGGCTCTCGCTTCTTTTGATAAAAAGTTTATTATTGAAAGAGATCAGCATTTATCTACTTATGACGGGCTACCAACTAGAAAAAAAATACAAATACTTACAAAAGAAAAAGGCTTCCCAGAGGATTTATCAACCGAGCTATGTAAAAGGAAACAGTTCAATACTGCAGAGATAATAGAAAATGAGGTCAAAAAAGACAACAGATTAATTAATATTTTAAAATCATTAAAAGAAGATGGCTATTCAATTTGTGTGGCATCCAATTCAATTAGAGAGACAGTTAAAATGGTGTTGTTTCAAAAAGGCTTGATGAAATATGTTGATTTTTATTATTCAAATCAGGACGTTAAAAATCCCAAGCCAAACACTGAAATGTATCTAAAATGCATGATAGCAACTGGAGCAAACCCAAAAGAAACAGTGATAGTTGAAGACTCACACATAGGAAGAAAATGCGTAGAACAGTCTGGATCTTATTTATGCGCAGTTAGAGACCCAAATGATTTAACATACGAAAAAGTAATGGAAACAATTATGTCAGCTAATAAAACTTCACAGGCCCCACCGAAATGGCAGGGAGGAAAAATGAAAGTGCTAATCCCAATGGCTGGTGCTGGAAGTAGGTTTGAAAAAGCGGGTTATACGTTTCCAAAACCATTAACAGACGTTAATGGTAAGCCAATGATCCAAGTTGTAGTTGAGAATCTTAATATTGATGCGCAACACATATTTATAGTTCAAAAGTCTCACTATGAAAAATACAACCTACAGGCGACCCTGAGCTTAATTAGCCCAGGTTGCGAAATCATTCAAATTGAAGGCGTTACCGAAGGTGCCGCATGCACAACCTTATTGGCGAAAAACTTAATTAACAATGACGAGCCATTACTCATTGCAAATTCAGATCAGTACGTTGATTGGGACAGTAATGAATTTATGTATTCAATGGTAGCGGATTCAATTGATGCAGGTATTTTAACATTTAAGTCAACTCATCCAAAATGGAGCTACGCTAAATTAGACGCAGATGGATTTGTTTCTCAAGTGGCCGAAAAAAAACCTATAAGCAATATAGCTACAGTTGGAATTTATTACTGGAAAAAAGGCGCCGATTACGTAAAGTATACAGAGCAAATGATTAACAAAAATATTAGAACGAATAATGAATTTTATGTCTGCCCAGTGTTTAACCAAGCAATAGAAGACGACAAAAAGATAAAGATTTTTGAAATTGAAAAAATGACTGGACTCGGAACTCCTGAAGACTTACAGATTTTTTTAAACCGAAATCAAAATAAATGAAAAACATCTGCACGCTATTTTTACAAAGAAACCTCCCAGAGGTTACTAATGTTTTCGGCGATCATTTTTTAAAATGGAATGGAAATGTATCAGATTTTTATGTTATTGAAAGCGGTTCAGACAAGAAAAATCTATCGAAATTTACAAACCAAACGCTCCATGCCGACTGGCCCGATGCCATCAAAAACGGCTTAAGAATAGGGAGGGGATTTAATTATGGATTATTGGAACTTAAAAAGCTTTCTAGGAAATACGAATTTATATGCATGATTGTTGGTGATGCGCAATTATACGACGAACCAACAATAGAAATCATGCTGGAAGAAATGCTTAAATTTCCCAGAATGTCAATATTATCTCCCATGCCCTCACCACATGGCTTAGAATTTAATAATTTATATGGAACAAAAGCTCACTATCATTTTGCGCACGTACTGTGGATGTTTCGATCTGATTTCATAGAAGAAGTTTCCAAGGATTACGCCGAACACTCCTATATGCAATATTTTATTGATGGAACTCCCTTTCATGGTTATGATGCAGACACAGAATTAATATTAAAATCTTATCAAAAAAATTGGTTTGCTGCGATAACAAGAAAATGCGCGGTGTCAGAAAATGATGACGTAACATATAAAAATGTGTCAAAAATGAAAACCGACACAAAAGAGCGACATTATTCCCTTATGTGGGAAGAGGGAATGAAATGGCTCAAATCAAAATATGGATTTGACAATAAACATCAAATGAGAAATTTAGTTAGGCAAGAATATGTAAATTTCTTTCAAAGAAATCCAAATTTAAAAGAGCTTTCTTTGCAGATGTAATAAAAACATATGAACACAAGGCTAGCACTAGACATGTACGGAGCAGCAACAGAGTCGCAGCTGAGGAGCAAGCTATATGGTTCACGTTCTGGCATAGAGCCAGAAGAGCTTGAAGAAATTTGTTTATTGCTAAGCAAGCATGAATCCCCAATATACGGAGAAATTGGCGTTTATTTTGGAGGTACTTTTAGAAAAGTTTTAGATTTTTTAAAAGAGAATAAAAAGGCTTACCACGCATATGGCTTTGATTTGTTTGAAGATCTATCTAGTGAAAGGTTTGGAGACGAACAAACTCATGAGCTTTACAATAAGTGGAATATTTTAAATGTCGCTTTCAAGGAAGGACTGGAGAATAAGCTTGACGAGCTCGGGCATACCAATTTTAATTTAGTAAAGGGCAGCTCTGAGAAAACTGTTTGTGATATAGACAAAAAGTTTAACGTGTTTTTTATCGACGGTAATCACACGTATCAACAAGCAAAACTTGACTTTAATTCAGTAATTAAAAAATGCGAAGCGGGAAGCTCTATAATTTTTGATAATTCTTCGAGCGACATGGAGCCAGATGTTCGCTATGTTGAAAAAGATGGGGGACCATGGAAGGTATGTCAAGAATTAAAAAGCGATCCTCGAGTCAAGTTTATAAAAAAAATGGTTAGATGTACTTATTTTAAAGTTATTAAATCATGAAGAAAATAGGCATAGCAATTTCTACTTACAACAAGGTTGACCAAGTCTCTGCAAATATCAAATTAATTAGAGAATACTGGAGCATCCACAACGATGCTTTTATTAGCGTTTGCTGTAATGATCCCGCTAGCTACAAACAAGTAGAAGCATTAGATCTCGACGCTTTTTCGACTGGCGACACACATAGAGACGATCTTTTAGAAGATTGGCCTAAAAATAAACATTACATGAGGCTAAGGCAGTTTGAATGCATAAGCAAGTCCTTACTAAATTGCGAGGCAGAGTATGTTATGCACTATCATTCCGATGCATGTGCGGCAGATGTAAAACACATACTGAAAATGATTAAAATTTTAGAAAAAAATAATCATTTTGCGGCTTATAGAGGTAGGGGAGTTTTTTTACCAAAAGAACGGCTATGTGAAAAAATTCCCTACGGAGACGTTGATGACCATTTTTTATTATTCAAGAGAAAAAAAATGATTGATAGAAAAATTTTTAATCAACCAAACGCGCTAGATATACTAAAAACAGCATGCATAGAGTCTTTCTTGAGCAAGATTCTTAAAGAAAATTTTAAAAAAGAAGAACTGTATCATTATTTAGACATGACAGAAAACAGATGCATAAATCCTTTCCATTTTGATGAAGACCGCCAATTTTATCATTGCTCAACATTACAAACTATGGAGAAAAAACTAAGCAAAGAAATCGGATGGAAATAAAAAAATCGAATAACAAAAAAAAGCCTTTTGTAAGCTATCATGTACATACCTTCAACAGGCTAGAGTCACTAAAAGTGATGCTTAAAAGTTTTTTTGATTATAATAAATACGAAAACTTTGAGTGGATTATTGTTGACCTGGGGTCCACAGATGGTACGCAAGAATTTTTATGGAATAAGTATAAAAACTCTAAAGATATTTCAATAGTACTGGGCAATAGAAGAAAACATGAGGAAATTTTAAAAAGCAAGAACATGCAGCCAAGGGTAAAAAGACAGTCTTCTGTCACTATATTTGGCTGGGCCAAAAATATAGCGAGGTCAATAGCTAGGGGAGATTATTTTATTGAGATAGCAGATGATCACAAATTCATAAGCGAAACAGACTGGGTTACAGACATGCTCGACGTGTTTGAACATAGAACAAAGACGAATAGTGGAATTTGCGACATATCCTCAATTATTTATAGAGGATTACCTAAACAAAGACTATTTAAACCGAATAATAAAACAGGCCCAGAGCAAAAGACTAACACGGGTGTTTCATATTTTTTATGTGAAAACAAAGGCTACGACGACTATCACATGATGAAAAAATCAACCTATGAAAAAATTGGTCCGTACCTAGAGATAGAAAAAGAAAAAAACTCAACCAGACTTAAAGACTGGCAATCTGGAGTTTTTAGTTTTTGCCAATATACAGATTACGTAGATAGGTGCAATGAATTAGGATATAAAAAAGCCCTTCTTAAAGTCCCCGCCGCAGTTGATTGTGAATATTTAAACGGAGAAAGACTTTTTAAAAATCAAGTTCCCGTTGAGCACCTTAAACAAAAATCTGAATCACTAACTCGCCCAATTTCCACAGAAGAAATTGAGAGCTTTAGCCAAGAACCAAGACAATGACTGAAAAAATATATTTTTTATTAGGCGAAATGACGCATTTGCGCTATTTTATTCCACTAGTTAAAGAATACAACAGAAGAAAAATTTCTTCATGTTTTCTTATTTATTTTAGCGGTAAATATAATTGCCCCAGCAAACACGGCGACGAGCTAGACAAAGCTTGCGAAAAATATAACATAGAAAAAATACCAGTCAATGATTTTAAAGAAAAAAATAAAATTATATTTGGCGTCGAAAAGTCTTGCGTCAAGGCCATTAACAACCAAGGGGTCCCGCAAGAAAATGATTTTTATGTTTTGTTATACCAAGGAGATTATGTCTCCAATTATGATATTTATGAAAAATTTGCAAAAAATATAATTTTCCCATCAGATTGGACCCTAAAGCGTTGCGAGTTTTTTATTGGAGACAAGCGAACAAACGAAACAGAATGGTCAATAGAAAAAATTAAATCCCCCAAAAACGTGTGCCTAGGGTCCCCAAAATATGATATACAACTAAATAAAAAAGAAATAATAAACAAATACAATTTAACCAATAAAAGAAAAATTTTATTTTTGTTCCCAACTCCATGCCAAAACTCCAAGTACAACCTTTCAGCACAAGGACGCGGAAAGCTTTACCATGGTGGCGTTGAGCACGGACTGTCTCGAGGTCAGATGAATGCGCTATACGACACAATCAAAAGCGAGAATTTCGAAATTTTAGTTAAGTCGCGAGGAAAACATCTCATTCCTAAGGGCTTTAAAGGGGATCGTCTTTTTTTCGATGAGTCTTGGTTTCCTCATACAACGATGGAGCTTATGGAGATTTCGGATTTGGCAATCATGGTAGACAGTACTACAGTAAAAGAATGTGCTATGTTGAAAACCCCATTTATTAATTTTGATTTTAAAAATGAAAAAGTCTACATAACCGCAAAGCAAGCTTATAAGCCTTTGTTCGATTTTGATTTTTGCAAGAACTATACCGTCGAAGAATGCGCTAACCTTTCTCTTTCAGATTTTATTGAAGACTTCAGAAAATCAATAAACTATCTAAGCAATACTGATTTTTCAGATCAATTTCGAAGAGCCGTAGATCAATGCCTTTTTAAACCTGGAGAATCGTCAAAGAAAATAGTTGACCTTATTCTTGATAATTCATGATGATAAAGCTAAAATCATTAGATGATTAATATTATAGCGGAAATAGGAGTCAACCATAACGGAGACATTGGCCTGGCAAAAGAAATGATTGCGTCTGCGGCAGAATGCGGAGCCAACTACGCCAAGTTCCAATCTTGGACGGAGCAGAAACTCAGAAAAGGCGCATGGGACGAAGATCCCGAACCATTTTTTAACTTCAAGAACAAAAGAGATTTTTTTAAAAAAGTTCAAATCACAGACAAAGACCATAGAGAATTAATTAGTGAATGCGATCGGCATGGAATTAACTTTTTAACCACATGCTTCAACAGGTCTCGCGTGCAATTTTTAAGCAGCCTTGGATTAGACTCGGTAAAGGTCGCCAGCCCAGATGCGTCTAGTCTTGGATTAATAAAAGACCTATCTAAAAACTTTGATAAGATTATCGTTTCCACGGGGATGACAACCAACGAAGAGATTATTGACTTGGCGGAACAGCTCCATAAAACAAACGTTGATTTCGTCTTAATG
>Ga0080013_1006497_pt1 | contig 10383 bp, 5 predicted proteins | sample ETNvirenome_6_85_FD_69236 | JGI IMG/M metagenome (GOLD analysis project Ga0080013, IMG submission 69236) | Marine viral communities from the Pacific Ocean - ETNP_6_85 (SPADES assembly) (version 2) | ecosystem: Environmental > Aquatic > Marine > Oceanic | place: Pacific Ocean | collected 2013-06-19
AGTTGGCTGTAGTGCCAGCGATCCATGCCTCAACTAAATCTGTGGCGTCGACAGAGATGTCTTCCAGGCCGGTTGTAAGAGACGAGGTAAGGTTGTAGGTGCTTAGATAGTCGCCGCCCTGAGCGGTCCATGCTGTCGTACTTGAGGCCGATATCCAGTTTGATTCCCCTAGATCTTTGTATTCATCCATATCAAGGCCGCGGCCCTCGGCCCAAGACTGAGATGTGGGCTGCAAAAGAAGGGTTGAGCCGCTTGGTACCGTGAAGGGGGTGCGGGCGTTATATAAGTTCAAATAAAAGCTAACAGATCCGGAAGCGGGAATGTCGCCGGCGGCTCTTTTGGTTATTATTTCACTTGTATCAAACTGAACTAGTATTCTACTTTTTTCAATGGAGGAAGTTGTTATCGATCCATACACCTTGAAGACCTCAAGGGCATCCGCCAAACCCATATTGGATCCGGTAGCTCTTGTAGTACCTCCAAATTTTGATGCGTCGGTTATTGTGTTATCTTTTATCGCAAAAAACTTTTTAAAAGCCATTATCTCATTTCTCCATTAATATCTTGGAATGGGAACTTGACTTCCCAAATTACATTTTTGGGAATATATACTTTTCTTCCATCCGCGGATATGTTCGCATTTAAATCAAAGGCCACTGAAGAATATTTAGTACCGGTTTTAGAACTGACGTTCAGCGAGATAACATCCGCAACACCGTCAGCCTCATTAACTGCATTAATTAATCGAGTTATATATAATGGTTCCCCAATATTGTTTGGATTTTCAGTTAAATATTTTCGGAGTGAACGTTCGGCCCGGGCCAAAGTGGCCGTCTTGTCGGCACCATCTTCGGATATGGCCGTGAAGTCAATCTTAGTATTAATTATTTTTGCATCAAATATATCAATTGAGTCACTTAACAGTTTATGTCGAGCTAACCATGTCTTAAGATTGTTCCTCAGAGAAGTGGTCGGAGTCGTAAACTTATTATTCTGATCTTCAGCTAAAACAAAAATATTAATATTATTTTTCAAACTGGCAACATCTTTATAAACGGCGACGCGTTTTACCCCCCCGAATGAGGCCGGCATGCTATAACATAATGTCTTATAGTCATTTGCTGTAACTGCCCGGTTCTGAGCAAATAAACTGTTAGCAGCAAGCACCTTTATGTCGGCCGCGGACATCGGGGTTAAATCTCCATTAATAGGAGATTCATTTGTGGCTTCAATAGAAGTTCGAACTTGATCCTTTAAAGTATTTGACGTCGCCAAATCAGAAAAAACAAACCTAGATCTGGTTATTGTATTTAAAGACTCTGAGGAAATATTAACATTAGAAGTAGCATTTGTACGATAAACTATTCGAAGAGTTGTGTCTGCCGGGGCGACGCCAAATTTACCACTTTTAAGTAAAGTATTTGGATCAAAACTAGAGTCTGTAACATAATCTTTTGCGAACATATCCATAGTAACGCGACTGGGCATTACATTTTTCTCTGCGGTTTCGATGTCCTCTTCGGATCCGTAGCCGAACTGTAGAACTGCTCTGGCTGCCTCTCTTAGCACCTGAAAACGTCGTGGTGTCGACTTCGGTTGCAATAAAAACTTCACAAACGCTTTGTCCGTTCCGTTGTTTGGAACTTGTCTAAAAATAACATCCTGCGCAATGTTTGGCACTTCATAGTATTTGTTATTATTCGAATCAGTTACAGAAATTACTTCTATTATACTGTTATCGTTTATAAACACTTTCTGAAATGGTTTAAACGATCCAATGGCCCGGGTAGCTGTCTTCAAGCGGCCGGAAACGGCGCGACCATAGGCTCGTATTGCATATTTTGTTGGCTGACCTGAAGTTGGATTCTCATTGAGAACAGTCACCTCATTTCTAGAGTCTGCGAAATCAACATCAGTCGTAAGAATAAAAGGAACTCCCGAAGTGGAAACCATGGTGGCGCCTTTTTTAAGCACTGGTGCATAGTTCAGATCGGGTGATGCTCCAGATTCGAATGAAGGTGATGTAGAGGCCGGAACTGCAATAAAGAACGAAACAATACCGGTTGCAGTTTTATTTGGTTGGTATTTTAAGCCAAGCTGTTGAGCAATTTTAACAACGTTATCAAACTCGCTAGCGGTTTCCAGGAAACTCTCATTAACTTGATAGTCTAGATAAAATGAGAGTATATCTCCCACGTATGCAACTGTATCTAGCATCATTGAGCCTACGCCGGCCTCTTGGAAATCTTTAAATGTATCCGGATAATATCTTTTAATATAACTAACCAGATCTGATTTAATAGTATCAAAATCTCTTGATGTATAATTAATTGGGGGCTTTGTTACCTTTGCCATTTGTTACTCCTTAACTCCTCGTAGAGAAATCAAAATTGTCCTTATCTGTATCGGGATAGTTAAATATCGCTTCGAAATTTAAAGACTTGACATAATATTGAACCCTTACCCTAAAAGCGTTTTTATCAACTAGTTCTAAATCTTCAAAAAAATTAATATCCACTATAGAGATATATGGTAGATATTTATTAACTTGAGATATAATGTGTCCTTCTATATCACTTGGTATTCTTTCTGGTGACGGTTGAAATAAATATCTTCTTAAACCAACGCCAAAATCGGGATTCATCATCTTCTCCCCGGGGGACGTTAACATTAAATTTTTAAAGTTTTGTTTTACCAGTTCAATATATCCCCTTATCATTTCATATCCGTCTGGCGACGGACTGTTTGTAGTCTTGTTGACGGGCACACGAAGGCTGAGGGTTGGGTGACGGGATCGCAATACGTCATCAGAAGGAACATATAAGTTCTCTGTTACTGCCTTTTCTGTAGCTGTTGCGTTGTCATAGACTTGATCGTTTTCGAAGATATCAAAATCAATATTTGTATTAAATTTATTAGGTGTTGATGGCATTTAAGTAGGTTCCTAGGATCAGAGTCATCAAAGCGCTGGACCAGTTTGGCTTAAAAAGTGGGTTTTCTGGATCTTTTTCTTTTATTCGCTCACTAAAGTAAATAGTGGTGGTGTTTATAATGTCGCCAAGTGGAAATGCTAGTTGAAAAAATGTTATTAAATCAACATTTCGGGCGCCCTCCGATTTAATCGGTGTTTCCTCAGAATTTATACTCATAAAGTAGTTTAAAAAGTTTTTATGGAGGTCTGGATATATTTGTTCGTATTTTAAAGAACCTATTCCATTTTTCTCCAAAATATATTCACTTTGGAATGATACCAGGCGTGTCATAGAGATTAGCCGCTCATCGCCAAGGGCGTATGGTTGAAGGAATGTGTGTCCGGACGTTGAAAACATGCTCGAAGTCATGTCGTCTGCATACCTCGGCCGGGTACCGGTTGATACCAAGCTTGATGCGTAAACATCGTATCCTATTTTAATTTCAAAATTAAAGAATAAAAACTCATAAAAGTCATCTAGCGGCCCAAATGTTTCGATGGGTAGGTCGCTAGCGGAGGCCGCCACAATTGTTAATGCATGCAACTGGGCCATTAAAGATTTCTCTCCAGAAGTAATATTGTGGAAAGTATCAAACGGACTTAGCTTCACAGAATCGCGGCCCTCTAACATATTTAGTATAATATCTTGTTGTGGGCCCTCTAGAAATACAGAGAGCATTGGGAGAAGCGTATCGGATATTAGCGGCAGATCCGAGCTTTCCCTTAGTTCTATATTAAAATAACTAGTAGATGCCAACAGGGCCCCACCGTAGCGACCGAGATTGTTCGAGAGGTGATCGAAGTCATTTGAAGTACTGCGAACTTTATTATTAATAGCAGATGGATATTCGAAAGGAAGTATTAACTCGTTCATACACGTTGAAAGATGTTGGGAGTATTCCAATTGGTTTGCATCTAAATTATAGTTATATAAAGTTTGTGTAATATTTAATAAAACTTTATTGATAGTTAAATTAAACATATCAGTTGGTAGCAGGCGCCTCCCATAAGTTAAACCAAAATCACTTTTCTTTATCTTTCCTATCTCAAAAAGAAGATAGGAAAGAAATGCATCTGCTTTCATGGAAAACTGCTTATTGGAAACAGTAACTGTAAATTTCTTTGTTATCTTTTGATTAATTTTCTTCTTAATCGTCGCATTGAAAGCGCCGCCATACATATTTGCAGTTAAATCATTCACCACGAAAGGAGAAGGGATTCTCGGGCCGCGCTCTCCAGAAGACTGATCCCTGGAATATACAAGAAGGGATGGGAGATCTTCAAGTATTACCGCTTGTATGAAATTGGAAATGACCTCCTCTAATACAACCAGCTCTGCATCTGTGAAAGACAATAAAAGTTTAGAGTATTCTACTCGTGTGTCAACAAATCTTTTGTATGTATTCTCCTGTTTAAATTCTCCTGTTTTATAATTGGCTTGTATCTTATCCAGTCTCAAATAAGGATTTATATCATATTTCGGATTTCGTTCCTGTGGGTTTAAGCTAGATGCCAAGCTATTTGAAAACGTATCGAACTGTTCTACAACATTCTCTATGGTCCTTTCACCACCATCTAGCTGTAGGTGTGCCTGTGTTTTATCTAGAGTGTTTTGTAAAAGATCATTATAATTCGGCCGTGCTGCACCATATTCTGGGTTATAATTTTCTTCTATAGCATTATTGATAAATGTTTCTGCAGCATCAAACATCTGGATATTTGTTTGAGGATTATCGCCAACAACATTTCGAAAGAAAACTTCGACAGAATACCGATTGGGTAAATCGCTAGGAATCATGTGTTCTGCCTTTCCTACATCTATAAGCTGGTTAAGGGGGAGATATACATTTTCCTTCACTCGGTCGATCTTGAAGTATCTCCTGGTCTGTGCAAAACTTCGAGCTATTTGGTCTCCGACATCTGCCCTCTTCGCGTCTATCCGTTCTTTTTTGACGTCGTTGGGGGTGAACTGCCACATCGGACGAGTAATTTCTCCTCTTGCTTCGTCTTCAATATACCTTGCAAATTGCCTTCTGTTACTTGAAAGTTCTGAGGCCATGGCTGATATTGGAGACTCTAACAACGCAGTGTTTGTTTCCAGCAGCTGCATATTAACTTCGCCTATGACGCCGTCGTCGCGGCCCACAACAAATTTAGGAATATCTTTAACCAATGTTAAGTTTTCATATCCAAGCTCAGTGTCACCACTTTTAAACAAGGGGGGAATATTTATAGAAGGATGCATCATATTTCCTATAGCATCATTTATTTCATTCACAATGCTGTTAGGATTCGTTAACAAATCAAATGCCTTATCGATATCATCTCCAAGAATTCTTCGTTGATTATCTAAGATCTCTTTTAACTCTGCAATCAGTCCGGGATCCTGGGAGATGCAGTACTGTTCGAAGATCTTTTCTATTTCTGGATCTTCACATAAATCATCTATAGAACCCATTACAGGTTCAAAATGAGCCAATGATGCTTCTATTTCATCGATGCCAATTATATGGCCAATAGCCTGCCCGATATCAGCTAGCACTTCCGGATTTGCTTGGATTTGGGCTAAAAGATCTGGGTTCGTATCGGTAAGATAAGCTTCGGTCCTCTCTTTTGCAATTTCAGTAACCTCTCCGTTGAGAAGTTCCATCAGATCGCTTGGAGGCAACAGACCTGCACACCAAGCCTTCGATAAATCCAACACCCCGCCCCCCATCCTCTGCGCGACCGCGCCGGCGCCGCCGCCCGTCGTCGCGCCGACAATTCCACCAAAATTATAACACCCTAGAGAATCGGGTGTAACATTCTCTCCTGCTAGGGCGCTACAAAAAGAATTCTTAAAGGCATCTCCAAAATCACTTAAATATTGACCAATATTACAAATGTCAAAATCAAATACAATGTCAGGTATCAAGGAGAGAATGAAATTAATAATTTTTTGAAGTATATAAAAAATTGCAGTAAAGATTAGATCTAATATTTGCTTTAATAAAAATGCTAAGATATCAGCTAAACTAAATTTTGGCAAATTAAATTTAGGAGGAAAATCAAAATCAAAAGGATTTCCAAGACTCGGGAAGCCGCCCGGGAGGGCGAAATCAGGTATTTGACATATTTCTAAGTTATCAATGTCCCAAATATTTAAAAACTGTGACCATCTACCGAAATAGTCCAGAAGATCTCCAACAACAGTACTATCTGCGCCAATATCAAATACAATAAGTTCAATTATCCTCTCTAACTTATCAGAATCACCCTCTTTTACTTCGCAGTTAAATGCATATATGATAAATTCTACTAAGGATCTTCTTGTTTCTTCACTGGTGACCCTCCCAACCGCATTTTTGAAATACCTATCTGCCATGGCAAATTCATCGCCGCCTTCGCCGCCGGCGACGAACCATCGCTCTCTTTCTCCGGAGACTAATTCTGCCAAACGTTGCTGGCGATCTGGGCTGAAGGCTTGTACATCTTCAAGAGTAATACCCTCGCGCAGACCCAGGGATGCCCTGTTTTCATAAATAAGCTGAGGTCTATTTTCCGTGGGCGGTGACGGCGGGGAGGGCATGCGCTCCTCTAGATCCTGCCCTATTCCCTCAATTGTGGCCGCGCGGTCTCTAGCTTCTTGAACTGCGGCCGACGCGCGGTCACTACGCTCCTGATATATCCTCCTTAAATCTTGTCTTATTTCTCTATTTGATTTATCGGAATAAATTTGCGGAAACAAAAAATCTGCAAACACATCGTCTTCCTGCCGGCGAACTTCAGCAATAATAGCTAAAATTAATTCTGTTTTTTCTACTAGTTTGCTTAATTGTCTTCGAGATTTATTTCCTAATTCTTCTCTGCTTAAATTAATACCGGTAGCTTCACTATTCTCAGCAATAGTATTAATTGCCTCCTGTTCTGCAGCGCTTCTCTCACGAATATTTGTTTGTCTATTTTTTTTAAGTTCCTCTAAACTAAGCCACTGGGAGTCTTGTATGAAGGCAATTTGATCATCCTGTTGCAGCCCCTTCGAAGGAGTTCCTTTTGGTACCTGTGGAGGCTCATCCTTTCTTGCTGCAGCTACTTTACTAGCTATTTCTTGTAGCTTGTCTTCTGGTACCGTTAACAGAAAAGCAGATAAAACCTGGTTATCTTTGAAACGGCGCGCTATTAGTTTTACAGTTTGTTTTCGAATATACTCTTCAGAGAGGAGTTGAGAGGGATCCACGCCGGCTGACGCGGCCGCCTGCTGTATCCCAAATACCACCCCCATGGTTATTAGCTGATTCCATTCTAATTTTCTAGCATATGATGTCGTTTCATCAATAACCTCTTCAATTGCATTAATAGGATTGACATTCTGCATGAATTCTTTAAATTCTTTACCTACATTTCTTTTACCTTGAGTATATATCTTACCCAAAGACTCTCCGACAACAGATATATATGTAGGGTTTTTTATAAGAGCTGTCTCTTTATCAACTTCTTTTTTAGTTTTTCCGCTAGTCTTATAAAGTTCACTTATTTCCTGCAACTCCTTCGAAGTATCCAAGGAATCAATGAGATTCTCAGCAAAGACATCTTCTAGAATATTACCAACCGGACGGAATTCCCCAAACTGGCCCCTCCCGGCTTCGAACGCGCACGAGTTTTTTTCGATTGCTACGCCCGGGGCGAGGAAAAGCTCAGCTATTCTTACAAAGCTCGTATCCCCAACAAGTGCTGTTGCGAGAGTCTTATTAAATAAGCCATCAAGCTCACTAAAGTAAAAGTTTGCTTTTCGATTATTAAAAACTGGATATTTGTTTTGCTTTAAATCGGACTCTTTTTGAGAGAAAATTATCCTTTTTTCCCCTATTTGGTCTGGGGGGCCCCTAGCTGTAATCAGTTCTATTTTCGTTACGCAGTCATACAGAGTTGATAGGCTGTCTCCATTGATATCATCTCCCAAATTTGGATTGGGTCCAAAGGAGACCTTTATATTCTCTCTTTTGCTTTTACGACGAGTTATTAAAATACCGTCTCTGTAAACATCCTGCTTTGATATCCTTCTTACTTCTTTTACTAACTTTGAAAGCTTTCTTTTTCTAGCGAACTTTCGAAAATTAATTCCCCTTACAACCAAGTTTTTCTTGGGTCTTTGCATATAGAAGGAAAAAGGAGGAGTTTTTAAGAATTTTTCAATAAATGATGCTTTTTTAACTGATTTGTCGACGTCACATAATTCTATAAATTTACGCGATTTTAAAGGTTGCTGCTCTCTCGGGGTGTCTTCGGGTGGAGCACCTTCAAAAATTTCTGTTGCTTGTTCGGGTGTAAGATTATCAACTACAGTTTTATCAAAAAAATAAACTTTTTGAAAAACTATCTCTTCACAAACATCTTCATCAAACTTTTCGAAATGAAATCTTTCAAGTTTAACCCTCTCACCATCTTTTGACTCCTCAAAACCCTCTATAAGACCATTGTTTTCAATGTATCTTCTAAACATGAAGTTATTATCGTAAAAAAGTAAAAAAGAATCAGTTGCTTTCTTCGATGCTTCTTCCCTCAAAAAAGTGGTACCACCATCAGCATTTAGATTGGAAGTATCTCTACGGACTTCAACAATAATTGCTTCATATAGTTTGGATCGGCCAGAAACAGTCATTGAAACTGTTTTTATTTGGTTGTTTTTTAATATATTTAAAAGCATTTAATTATTTTTATTATATTCTGATAATATATAATTGCCGCCGGGTATTGCATTTAAATAGTTTGCTTGGAGGCTCGCTATGTTTGCTTTGAAACTCACCATGCTAGAGAATGCAATACCGTCTGCGGCTAGCTTCTTCGCCACAGAGGGAGGGAGAGTGGGGGATGGGGCTGCTGGTGGGTGAGTATGTGCTAGCAATGCCGCCTCAAATATCATCTGTTCCTGCGCCATCCCGGCGACGGTGCCCCCTAATTCGCTTAATGCACCAATTATATCTTTCAAGCATATTTGCAAGTTTCTCCCCAGGACCATTGGTTGAAGATTGTTGTCGTTGTTGCCGGCTATTATTTCAACGCCCGGGGTAAAATCGATCGTTTGATTGTGTGTATTTCTTTTGTTGACGCGGGTAACAAGCTTGATCCCACCTTGATCGCCAATAATTCTTACCGCATCAGCTTTTATACCAATACCTGAGGCGTTTATTGAGCTACCGTTGTCTCCGTCGACAATACCAAAGTTTTCATCTAGATCGGTTCGTTCCGATATATATATCCGTGCCGCGTCGGTTCTGAAGTCTGGATCGACAAAGAGTCTACCGGTGTCTGGATCTTCATTCTTTCCATATGATTTCCTTCCCACTACCACATCTACAGAGTGGGCCGCTGCCGCGCCTATACCCCCATATCCTCCAGTGCGTGCTCCGGGTCGGTCTCTACCTAAAACAATATAAGCATTTTTCTTTGATATAACATTCTCGGCATCTGCGGCAATAAATTCTGGAACATATTCATATCTTTCAGTACACCCTATGCCCGAACCTGCTGTCCGTGGGGCCGACAGGATGGCTTCTTCTATTTCCTGATTTGCTTCCGGAGAAACATTTGGATTATATGTAATCTTTGTTTTTGCCATTTTTACTCTTCAGGGTCAGGCTGATTTATAAGATCGTATAAGTTATCTTTGTCGTCAGCAGTTAACTCGAAAGAAGTCGACTTGTTTTTTTGAAGTAATGCTGCAATTTTAACTAGTTGCTCATTCGATCTTTGTAGGGTTTCAACATATTTTGCTGCCGTGGAACCAACTTCTCGGTGTCGGTCTTCAGCAACAGCCAAATATTTCATGAGATCTTGAAGCAATTCTTTTGTAACTGCTCGATCTTCCTCTATATTCTCTAAAGCATTTTCGAGCGTTTTTTCTAAGTTTTTCATGATGATGGTGTTTCGTTCGTATTGGGACCGGTACCAGCGTCATCCGGAGTATCTTGACTTGCTGCGGTATCAACATCGGCCGCGGCGCTCCCGACTTCCGGCGGTAGGCTCTCCAACACCGGCTCCTGGGAAGATAGAGCGCTCGCGGGTTTTGGAGGAAAGTTGGGAGGCCAAGATGTTTGTGTTGTTAGTTGACGTAAAACTTCAGGTGCAACTATATTCATGTCTAACCCTTCGCGGGCCGGATAACTAGGGCCAATTAGCGCTTCGCGGCCTGGGAAGGGCCGGCAGGTCCACTGGTGTATTGACCACCATTCCCATGGAGCGGGGATGGCGCGGGGGCCGTGGATCATGTTTAACGGGCCGGCCGGTGCATGCATACCCGGCACCCATAATGGCCATTTGGCCATGTCGGTGTAGTTTTGATCAGTAAAGCCCTGGAACCAATAGTTACCACCATATATCCCGCTGGGTTGTTCTTCGTCCTCTACCACTTCTGCAAACGCTATTATCCATTCAGA
>Ga0080013_1006500_pt1 | contig 10382 bp, 13 predicted proteins | sample ETNvirenome_6_85_FD_69236 | JGI IMG/M metagenome (GOLD analysis project Ga0080013, IMG submission 69236) | Marine viral communities from the Pacific Ocean - ETNP_6_85 (SPADES assembly) (version 2) | ecosystem: Environmental > Aquatic > Marine > Oceanic | place: Pacific Ocean | collected 2013-06-19
CTAGAATACGATCCTAAAATATCTCCTATTATACTTGATGCTTTTATTAAGCGTACTTTTTATCGAGAACAAGATAAGCTCAAAATGGCGGTGATGGAACTAACAAGCTATTTGTTTAATGATAACTTTCGAAGACAAGTGCAAACAAATCCATTGACAACTTCGTTTAAAGGTGTTAATATAGAAAATATTAATGAACAAAATAATAAAAATGATATATACTTTATTGTAGAAATAATTTGTACAGAGATAAAATATAAAAAACCAAAAACAAAGAAAGATAAAGAAAAAGTATCTAGAAAAATTAGATTTTTAAAGAATAAAGAGGATTTAACTCAGGATCAAGCTGTTGGCAAAGCTCTAGGGATGTTTTCCAGCGATTCATTAGAAGAGGAAGAATTAGAAGAGATGTCCTCAGTCGGAGGAACAGCAGCACAACCAGTCGGCAATATTGAAGGCCATGCTGGCCCTGTTAAAAAAAGAAAAAGAACCAAGCCGAGCCTAATTAGAGGAGAGGGATAAATTTATGCAAATCGATAGAGACGAATTTCTAGAAGAGATGAAGCTTCGTAAACTAATAAGAAAAGCAATTCTCCTAGTAAAAGAAAACAAAAGAAAAACAGAAGAAAAAAGATTATTTGAAGAGAAGAAGCTAAGACACATAGTAAGAAAATTAATTACTGAAGTTGCAGTCGATGATAATGATCCTTCTCCTCATAAATCAACCGGCATCAATGTGCTAGAGGATTTGTTAAAAAAGATTATCCCTGTCTTACAAACTGATTATAAAAAGTTAACTTCTTCTGATAAGCAAAGAACGTCTTTTAGAGCACACTTAGTTAAAGCAGTAGAGGATGCTCTCGCTCCTTCAATCGCTACTAATCTTGCAGTGGGCGGCGCAATTGGAGAGTCTTCGCTAGATCCTATAGAGGAAGAAGAAATTAGCTTAGATATAAAAAAACCCGAAGATGATGACGCATTTATTGATATAAGATCAGATAAAGAAAGAAAGGATGCAGAAGAGAAAGATGAAGAAACTCCTCCAGATGAAAGAGAAGATTTTGGAATTCCAGGTGCTGATGAAACAGGAAGAAATGTTGCATTTGACTCATTTAAAAAAATTGGTTCGAACGTAGTCGATTCATATGATGTTTTAGGCTCAGATACGCCTGCAGATAAAGAGGTATTTTATGACTACCTTATTACTAATCTAAAATTATATTTTGATAAATTCGAAAACGATTTATCTGCTGTTGAAGAACCAACTACTGACGAGTATGAAAGACAAAAAGCTGGCCAAATCGACTCTAGTGTTTAATATAATTAAAGAGTTAGTTATGAAAAACAAAATTTCATGGGAAAGAAAGTACCCCCGTTATCAGAAAAAAGAGCAAGAATATTATTCTGTTTCAAATAAGTTACGCAAAGAAAAAAAAATAACTGAAGAGTTTGAAATTATGTTGAGTAGCATGACACTAGAAGATATTATAGCTTTAAGACTAGAGTTAGCAGCACAAGCAGTAAACGGTAAACTATATGGTCAAAATATATGGAGATCAATACCCGATATTGTTAAAGAAGCCGTTTTAAAGTATAGTTATTCTTCAGCAAGAACGAAGGGAGAGGCTGCAGCTTTTTTAGGAATTAATAAATCTGATTTCCGGAAGCTTGTTAAAAAATTTGATATTAAAGGATTCTTTTCTAAAGAGTAAAAATTCTTTATAATGTTCTTTTTAAATACGGGGGTGAATTGGTATCGACTGGATATTGAAAATATATTGTGCAAGGCTGTGTGAGTGTGGCACAGTAAAAACACTCAAACTATAATTGCCAACGATAACGTTGCTTTTGATTACGCCTTAGCGGCATAATCATGGGGAGTGATAACGCCTTATTAACCAAAGATAGTCCCGCCGACGGTGCCCTTCGGGGAGAGGTGGTCAAGTGGTTTTCCAAGTTAGGCCCATAGGACAAACTTGGTGGTCGGCCCTAGTGGGGATAAAGTTTGTCAGAGTTCTTATAACTGACTAACCTTGTGAACGACAATATAGTGGATATATTTAGGACCCGGGTTCGACTCCCGGCACCTCCATGAATTTTATAAAACATCTTACTTTTAATAATCTACTCTACTAATTATAAAAGAGCACAAAGCTTATAAAATATTTTTAGGAGATTAAGAAGATGGCATTAGTAGGAAGTTTATCAGCGTCAGACGGCGCGCTTATAATTAAAGACAGTTGTTTAGTTTTTTCCGGCGCCGTGGGCCCGGGAAACCTTCAAAATACGGCATCACTATGTTATGCTTCGGAATCTTTATATGGAATTGGCGAAGGAATATCCGTTGGTAACAAAGGTGCCATCGACTGGATTTCCGGATCTTTTATCGCAAAAGGTGGACAAACTGCCAAACACTATAGTACTGACGCCCGCGCCTTCGTCTCGACTGGATTTAATAACGGTTATGAAGGACGTCCTGCTATTCTCATGTCTGGTACAGCCGGTTGGGCCCGTCTAGACGTAACAGGTGCTCTCGGATCTCCTAGAGTTGGTAATGCCGCAACTACTTTTACCGGATCATTTAACGGACCTATTTCTGTTACATTGGGCGGAATTAGCGACACTGATATTGACTCTGTATCTGGTGGTCATATTCTTGTTTATGATGGGTCTGATTCTTGGGATAATGTGGCTGTTTCTGGAGATATTACTCTTGCCACAGACGGTACTGCTGCAATTGCAGCCGGTGTTATTATTAATACTGATATCAATAACTCTGCGGGAATTGTTGATAGTAAACTGCAGACTCTTTCTAGTTCGAACAAAGTTGCTCTTACTGCTTTAGATATCGACGGTGGAACAGGAATGACTGCCGCCCTCGCCGCTGCAGATTTATTTATTATTGATGACGGTGCCGGCGGAACAAACAAAAAGCTAGATTACAATGAACTAGTTACCAATCTTATTGCAACCGCCTCTTCAGATGTAGCCGGCAACTCTGTTGCAGAATTGCTCAAATGTACTGCAGATGGTGATCTCACACTCAATGATCTCGCTTGCCAAAACTTAACAGTCAACGGCACAACTACTTCTGTTGATTCAACTGTTGTTGTTGTTAAAGACCCAATTATTCAAATTGGCGGCGGAAAAGCCACTCTTGATCAGCTAGGCTCTGATGATAACAAAGACCGAGGAGTCCACTTCTCATGGTATGATTCTGCACACCGAGTCGGCTTCTTTGGGTGGGATGATAGTTCCGGCTCATTTGTTGCGATGTCTGGAGCGGCCTCCTCTTCTGAAGTTTATTCCGGACCGCTAGCAAAAGCCGCATTTGGACAAACTATTGCTACATGCCAAACCTCTGATTTAGGTGGAATTGGTATGATCAACTCTGGTGCATTAGAGCAGTGGAGCGATATCCGTGTCCAAGGTACCAATAAGATTGCTTTTGCAGCAGATGTATCAAATACGTATATTGCTGCTGACAGTACTAATCCAGAGAACCTAGAAATTCATGCCGATGGTAATATTGAATTACACCCGGATAATGAAATTCATGTCCCTTCGGACATCAAGATTTCATTGGGTACCACGAGTAAATCTGGTACGATTCACTTTGACGACGCACAGACTGATCGCCTTACTATTTCAGGTTCAGCGGCCGTCCAGGTAATCGGCCCGGGCCTTGGGATCTACCATCCTCTTAATGATGGCATTTCTCCTTACCTTGCTCTTGGTACTAGTGGTTCTGACAACCAGTTAATGATTACCGCGGTAAAAGATTCAAGCCGTCCAGAATTAAATTATGTCTCGTATAACTCATTAACAACTAATGCTAGCGCTGACAAAGGAAAACAGGTTTTCAAGGTAGACAATACTGAAATTCTTGATATTAATGACGGTGGTCTTAATCTCGCGGATGGTATGATACTTGAAATCGACGGTACAACAACACTCAGTGCTACTGCTTTGGGCAGCAACGTTGTCGGTTCAAGTTTGACTTCTGTTGGCACTTTGACAACGTTAACAGTTGACAACATTATTATTAATGGCACTACGATTGGTCACACTGGTGATACAGATTTAATAACCTTAACAAGTCAAACTATCACTTTGTCATCTGATTCTACATTAGTCGTACCGGAAGGTGCAACAGTCCAATTTGATTCAGCCGATACATATATTAAGGCCAACACCGATAATCCGGAAGATTTAGATATCGGGGCAGATCAAGATATCTTGCTTAATGCCGACAACCAAGTTGTTTGTGCTGTTGACGTTGTTCCTTCCTCTAATGGCGGAGCAAGTCTAGGAACGGATTCGGTCAGATGGGCAAATGTCTATACACAAGATTTACACCTTAAAAATGATCGTGGTAACTGGACCCTTATCGAGGAAAATGATTATCTGACAATCAGAAATAATAACACCGGCCGACGATTTAAATTGTCGATGGAAGACATTACTGATTCTGGAAATTTTGGTCCTGATAATAACGGGGATATGTAATAGTATAAAATGAAACGGGGGATTAATCTCCCCCGTTTCTATTTATAATACTACTCTAAAAATTAGAGGAAATATATATATGCCAATACTTTCAGACGGTGATAATCAATTAGGAGATGCTCTTACTGACAAGCATATTACTGTAGGTACCGTTTTTCATACCGGTAGTTATATACTTTCAGGTTCAGACACTCCTAATTACACACTTGGTCTTGCTGGCAGTGTTTCGCTTAATAACAATGTTTATATCTTAGCCAATGGACGAGTAGGTGTTAATACGGATTCCCCCGACTATGAATTAGACGTAGCTGGTAACATCGGAGTTGATCAATATATCTATCACAATGGAGATGCTAATACACTTATCAACTTTGCTGATGATAAAATAATCCTCAAGGCCGGCGGTAAAGCAATGGTTACTATGGAGGAAAAAGGTTCTGCACCACACGAGATTACTCTTAATGATGGGGGTAACAATATTGATTTTGTTGTTAAGGGTAACGGATCCAATGAAGGAAACCCCGGAATGAAGTTTGATGCATCTAATAATAGGCTGGGAATCAATGGTGTAGGATCTCCTGAATGTGAACTCCATATTGTAGGAGCATTTAAACATGATAACACTACTAAATATGGCGTTACTCATAATCAAATGGTCGTGACCGGATTATCAACCGGTACTACTTCTGCAACAGTTGATACTACTCTTAATCTCCCGGCAAATTCATGGATAGATTATGTATATATCAAGCCGACAGTAGCCGTCTCTGGTATGTCCGTATTATATGTTAGCAATATAATTTTAGACGCCAACGCCGGCGGCGGAGATAAAGAATTCTTTGGTTCTGACCTCGCAATGATGCAAGGTGGAATGTTGAATAGCACTTCTGGTAGTGTAATTACTCCGAGAGAAAATCTTCCGTATTCAACATTAAATGGAATAGATCCAGTAGATATTAAGCTTAAGATAACTAAATATGGCGGCGCCTCCGTCTCCGCTGGCACAATTGATGTTGTTATTGGCTACCGATCTTTTGATACATCTTAAAAATAATTAAAATAAGTGTTTACAAAATGTCTTTTTGTTGTTATAACTAAGATACAAACTTCTGGAGGGTACAATGAAGGAAGAAGTTAAACATGGAAAACCTTGGGATGTAGAAGGGATTTTTCATTGCTTCGAAGAGGCAGATAAAGCTAGAAGCAAAAAGCTTAAGCTTTGGGAAAAGCAAGAAAAAGCCGGCATGCAAGTTAAGATAAAGAGGCGAAGGACTGATGGTTCTTTTACGCTCAAGACACGATTGCATCCGGACTTTGAGCCGAAGCTAACCAAGAAAAAATCAGGTCGCAAAAAGACGACTAAAAAGGCAAATAAAAATGACGATAGCTAAATATATTCTTATAATCTCAGCAATTATTGTTGCTGGTACAATTTTTAATTCTGCAGAAATATCTAGTGCAAAGACAACCTCTCCTAATTTAGAAAATGATAAAGCCTACATTTTAGGATTTGAAGAGGGCTCTGAAGCTATGACAAACATGATTAACGCAGAATTATGTGCTGCCAAGTATGCTGATGAAGGAGCATCACGTCCAGGTCCTGAGTGCTATACATTTTATGAGAATTATAAATTAAAAGTTATGAGATACCACAGGATTAAAAAGAAAATTGATGCGTTAAAGAAGAAAAAGAAGGAGAAGAAAAGTGGGAAAGATAGCAAGTGAAATAAAAAAGATTCAAGTGGAAGAAAACTTAACTCTTCCAGAGGTATTTGAAAAATACCCTCATCTTGCAAAGCTTCAGCTTGAAGAACTTGTAGAAGAAAATCCAAAAGGGAAAAAAGAACTTTTATTAGGGTAAAAAATGAGATCATATTATTTTAAATTAGTTGAAAATAGCACAGGCCGCGAACGCGGCTTTCACACAAAAGCCCCAACAATGCAGGAAGCAATATCAACAGCTTATCTTAAGGCCTCAACATGGCTTGGAGAAAATTCTAAAACGTGGAATATTGTTTTAGCTCAAGACACGACTCATGCGAAACAAGGCACCTAGTCTTAATCAGACGGGGGTGTATCTCCTCGCTCTTATAAAGCGTAGAAAGAGTAGCTGGTTACACATGGGTTCGAGTCCCATCTCCCCCACCAAATAAGGGAATAATCATGAGTGGTAAAGAAAAATATTTAATTGAATATGAAAAGTACAAGAATATACATCTTTCAGAAGGATTTTATTATAAGAAAGATGCATCTCATATCAAGTATGAAATAAAAAATATCAATTATGAATCAGAAGAAGTATATTTAAAAAATATAAAATCTGAAAATGAGCTAACAAAGACTTTGCACTGGTGCAGGAAAAATCTAGTCAGCATGCACTAGTATGCGCCCGTAGCTCAGTTGGATAGAGCAACGGCCTTCTAAGCCGTAGGTCACAGGTTCGAATCCTGTCGGGCGTGCCAAAAACGGAGAAAACAATGGATTGTTGGTCTGATTGGAACCGCAATGTTTTAGATAAATATAAAGGAATGAGTGCTGATGAGATCAAAGACGATCTTCAAAAAAATGCTCATTCCTTTGCCGTTATGATGGAACAGTGGAAAGGCGATTTTAATATCTCCACAATGATTAGAAATGCCAATGCATTTAATGCCAAAGAAGTCTTCTATATTGGCAAAAAAAGATGGGATCGACGAGGAGCCGTCGGTACTCATCATTATACTCCTATTAATTTTTTAAAATCTTATGAAGAATTTATATTGCTTAAACAACTATATACCTTTGTAGGAATTGACAACAACATACCAGAAACTTCGGAATTATCGAGTTTTGACTGGACTGCGCTAGAGAAACCACCTTTAATGATCTTTGGTGAAGAGAAAGAGGGCTTAACAGAAAAAACTTTAAAACTTTGTGACTACGTGGTAGAAATCCCACAATATGGTTCGGTGAGAAGCTTAAACGTAGGAACTAGTTCTGGCATAATAATGTATGATTATGTCAATAAAAAAAGGAGGTAGTATTATGGACTTGCTTAGTCTTGGTCTAGTAGCTGCCGTCGGCGTTCTCGTCGGCGTTGTACTAGCAAAGAAAAACATTCTTTGAAATGAATGATAGAGAATAATAGAAGCCCCGGTCGAAAGACCGGGGTTTTTAGTTTGTGTTATCTTCGATAAAATCGTTTAAGATTTCAGAAGTAGGAGAAAAAGACACGAAGGGAAATCTTCTATGTACAGAATGTATCATGCCTACTAATCTACCTTTTTTGTTAATAATAGGAGACCCGGACGCCCCGCCTATTGCGGGAACTGTATAAACAGATATCTCAACTTCAAACTTGCTTCGTCCGCTATATCTTCCTTCTAATACTGGAATCATATGCTTGTCAAAAATTCCAACAGGAGCCGCAAGATTATATACTTTTTCGCCGTATTTTGGTTGATCGCCATTTAATCTAATGGCCGGCCTCTTTAACTTATTCACAAAAACTATACAGATATCGTTCTTTTTATCTATTTTCTTTACAACCGCGTCGTATCGTTTAAGATCAATGTCAATGATCTTTAAATTTAAACTAGCTTTATAACCATTTGCCTCTGCATCATTTATAAGATCATTTTCTTCGCACGAATGACCGGCGGTGATTACATACGCGCCAAAAACCGATCTTTTTACAACAAATCCAGAAGAATGGCTAGCTAATTGATTTACTTCCATGCACAAATTCTCTTCACACTTTTTAATATCAATCATTGCTTCAACTTTAACAAAAGATTCTTTTGGTAGTATACTATTTACAGTGTGCCTATGAAGACCAGAACAAGAAGTGGTGAGAGCCATAAAAAACAAAAGCAAAATATAACCCAAGGTTTTTTTAAAATATCTCATATTCTTTCTCCCTATATTTATAAGTAGAGATAAGTACGTGTATTTTTTTAGTTAATATCAAATTAAAGTGAATTTATGAAAAAAAGTTATGTCATCGACACCAGCGTCCTATTAACAAATTACAATTCTATCAATCAATTTAGCAACAATGATATAGTTATTCCGTTCAAAGTTTTAGAAGAGATAGATAAACATAAACAAAGACAAGACGGGGTTGGCAGCAATGCGCGAATGATTATTCGAATATTAGACCGTTTGCGCAACAAAGGAAATTTATATAACGGAGTCAGGCCATCCAAAGGAAAGGGTCTAATATCAATTAAACAATATGATAGAGATTGCATAGATAATAATCTAGATCTTGCAAATGCAGATAATCAAATAATTGCCACTGCTATCACGGAAAAACAGCGCGTTGGAAGAAGAAAGGTAATAGTCGTTACTCGCGATATCAACATGCGCGTAAAGTGTGACGCATTGGGGATCCCTACAGAAGACTATATCTCAGATCAAGTTGTTAACAACACAACTGAGCTTTATACAGGTTTAATTAACCATCTTGTCGATGAGCAAATAATTGATCAGTTTTATAATTCTGAAAATGTTTTTCTAGAAAAAGAAGATATAAAACTTTTTCCAAATCAGTTTGTTATGTTAGTGTCGAGTTCAAATAATAAAAAAACAGCACTAGCTAAATTTGTATCTTACAGCATGCCATTAAAAAAGGTACCAGAATATAAGAATGGTATATGGGGTCTTAAGCCAAGAAACAAAGAACAAATGTTTTCTATTAACCTTCTATTAGACCCAGAGGTGCCGATTGTGACCATCATAGGCAAAGCCGGCTGCGGCAAGACGCTGGTTGCCCTTGCAGCGGGTCTAGAGCAGGTTATAGAGAAAGATACGTATAAGAAACTGGTTGTCTCAAGGCCGGTACAACCAGTAGGCAAAGATATTGGTTTTCTTCCGGGTACTCTAGAGGAAAAGATGAAGCCATGGATTATGCCAATTCAAGATAACTTAGATTTTTTGATGAACGGTGCTAAAGATAATATGAGCATGTATTTTGAAGACGGCACAATAGAAATAGAAGCATTAACATATATACGTGGCCGCTCGATATCGAATGCATTCATAATAATTGACGAAGCACAAAATCTTACTGTGCATGAATTAAAAACAATTGTGACCAGAGTCGGAGAGGGCACCAAAATAGTTTTAACTGGGGATATTGAACAGATAGATAATACATACTTAGATTCTACATCTAACGGTTTATCATATGCAATAGAAAAGTTTAAGACTCATGATTTGTCCGGACATGTAAGTTTAAGCAAAGGTGAGCGCTCGAAAGTCGCTACTCTAGCGGCAAAAATATTATAATTTTCTTTACAATATTAATAATGTTGCTATACTCTTACATAGGTATACTAAACAAAACACCAAGCGTACCATTTAATTAAGGAGAAAAAAATGGAACAGGCAGAAGCTGTAACGGCCAAAGAAGTGGGAAAAAATCCAACTTTAGACGAAATTGTTGAGCCAGAAAACGATTTAAAAAATTGGCTTGTAGAATATGTCGGGGAAAAGTTGAATCCCGAAAATAATGAAGTCACAGTTGAGATGATCGTTGAGGTACTTTCAGAGGAATTTCCGGAGTTTCTAATGGTTGTTGCTGAAGAAAACTGGATCAGAGGTTATCACCAGGCCCTGTCTGATGTTGAGACTGGTCGTCTAGCACAAATGCAAGAAGAATCAGAAAAAGCAAAAGCAGAGCAAGATGAACAAGATTAAGAATATTTTAAAAGATTCAATAAAGAGATCTGTAAAAAATCAAAGAGAATACAGGCTGTTTGATACAAATGTGTTCGTCAAAGACCCTCTTCCAGATAATATTAATCTTAAAGAAATATTTCTTAATATAGAAAAAAGAATTCCTTCTTACTTTTTGTTTTATGTTGACGTTATTTATATCGGCGAATTCA
>Ga0080013_1006501_pt1 | contig 10382 bp, 14 predicted proteins | sample ETNvirenome_6_85_FD_69236 | JGI IMG/M metagenome (GOLD analysis project Ga0080013, IMG submission 69236) | Marine viral communities from the Pacific Ocean - ETNP_6_85 (SPADES assembly) (version 2) | ecosystem: Environmental > Aquatic > Marine > Oceanic | place: Pacific Ocean | collected 2013-06-19
CTTGTCCTATCCTATCAATTCTAGCTTCTGATTGTTGACGCTTCTCTAGGTCATATCCGTTAGAATAGTAAATCATGGTGCTAGCAGCCGTCAAAGTAATCCCATAGCCGCCCGTAGAAGGGGTTCCAACAAGAAACCGGCAACTAGGGTCATCCTGAAATTTCTTTATATTATCTTGTCTTTCTTCCTGTGGTGTTAAACCATAATACGTAATAACACTTTCTTCTCCATACTCTTTCTTTATAGCTTTAACCAATTCGTTTACATCGTATTGATAGTGGGCCCAGATAACTGCCTTACCTTCTACTTCTTCTAGCAATTCCATAAGTTCACTAAGTCTATTGTTTTTTATAGTTTGTATTGAGCCATCATCAGCTTTAAAATGACCACAAGTTATTTGATGTAGCCTCATTAATTGTGTTAGTGCACTAGCACTGGTAACCATTTTACCATTTAATGATGCCAAGGCCATTTGTTTCATTTGTTTGTATAGTTTGTCTTGTTCTGCAGACAAAGTAATTACACGTTTCATAAAAGTTTTTTTAGGTAAATCTAAACAATCATCTTTTAATACACGATAAGAAAAAGGTTTTAGTTTATCAGATAGTTCTCCTAGATTTTTATAACCTACAACTATTTCAACCGATCTACCATTGAACATAGCTTTACGCATAACTGCATACCTTGTTCTAAATGTATAATAAGAAGAATGGTCTAATAAATATTCATCTAAGAATTCACATTGTTTATATAAATCTAATGGTGATTTAGTTACAGGAGAACCTGTAAGTATACGTCTATATTTTGCAGCTTTACCTAAAGCTACAATATTTTTTGTACGTTTAGCACCAGGATTTTTTATAGTAGTAGACTCATCAATAGCCATGTAAGTATTGTGAGAATTTAAAAAACGAGCAGCAAAATCTACACCTTTTTTAGTAGAGAATGCTTCTACATTCATAACTAATATATGTAAGTCATGACCCGTTTTGAACAGTGTATCTAATTTTTGTTGCTGTGTTTTATTAATTAATGATTGCCATAATACAGACACAGGTTCAATATGGCTTGGTAGGTGTGTAGGTATTTCTTGTGAATACCAGTTTTTATATACACCTTTAGGTGCAATAATTAATGCACCATTAATTTTACCATTGTCATACAGCATAGCTATATTATCTATGGCAACTTTAGTTTTACCTGTTCCCATTTCCATAAAGTATGCAAATACTTTTTTGTTCCACGACTTTTCTAACGCAGTCATTTGATGCGCGTAAGGTTTAGTTTTAAATTTATAGTTCATAGTTCTTCTTTCTAGTTGACAATATAATCATAAGCACCTATATTGTCAAGCATGAAAGACAGATCAAAAGTATATGTAATCCAAGAAATTCCAGGCACTAGAATAGGTAGACCTAAAATAAATATTATGGGTGCTCAAAAACATGGCGATATAAAAGTCTTGTTAAAAGAAGATTCCCAAATAATTTTTAGTCCTGGTCCTATAATTTATTCTTTAAGACAAAAGTTAAAAAACTTTACTGAAGAAGATTATTTATTACTTACAGGTGATCCAGCTATAATTGGAATTGCATGTTCAGTAGTATCCGATATAACAAATGGAAAATATAATTTGTTAAAATGGGATAGGCAAGAAAGCACATACTATCCGATCAAAATAAATCTATACGAGAAAGGAGAAATAGATGAGTAATGAAAAAATAAAAGTATTCACAGGTAGTGGATCTTTTAATCCAAGTGAGGACCTACAACAAATGTTTGTAGAAGATTCACCAGAACAAGTGAATGAACTAGCAGACGTGAATAGTTTATCTAAACATGTTTTAGATTTGCAAAGATTAGAATCTGAAATAGAAAGAGAAGAGCATGATTTAAAAATAAAGAAAGCTCGAGCAGATAAAATATCAGCAGAAGTGATCCCTGAAATTATGGATCAGATGAAATTAAAAACTCTTAAACTTCAAGATGGTTCTGCCATAGAAGTAAAAGAAGTTTACAGCGCAACAATTCCTGTAGCACAAAAGGAGAATGCGTTTAAATGGCTTCGAGACAATGACCTGGGTGACCTTATTAAAAATGAGGTTACTGTTTCCTTTGGTCGTGGCGAAGATGACAAGGCTAGCACTTATGCAAACCTTGCAGAAAGTCAAGGCTACCAACCACAACAAAAGTTAAAGGTAGAACCTATGACACTAAAAGCACTGTACAGAGAGCGAGTTGAAAGTGGGGGAGATTTGCCTTCTGAACATTTTAATCTGTTTAAGGGAAACAAAACAAAAATAACAAGGAACAAATAACATGACACAAGAAACAAGTGACGTTACTATAAAAAAAGAAGGTAACTTACCAGCAGAAATGAATTTTATTCAAGACGCTGGTGCTGGACTTGAGACAATTGATAAAGACGATTTGGCTTTACCATTTCTTAAGTTATTACAAAGCGGTTCGGATGAGACTAAAAAGAAACATGCGAACTATGTAGAAGGAGCAGAAGCAGGAATGTTCTACAATACAGTAACAAAAAGACTGTATGATGGAGAGAAGGGTATAGAAATTATACCTTGCTTTTACAAATTGACATTTCCTGAATGGGCACCATTTGAAAGGCGAGAGGGTAGACCAATCAGTCCTGACAGAGGTCCAGAGATCTTAGCTAAAACTAAGAAGAATGCTCAAGGAAAAGACTGTTTAGATAATGGTAATGAAATTATTAAAACAGCAAATCATTTTGTAATCATTAATGGAGAGAAACCAGAGAAAGCTTTGATGGCTATGAAGTCAACACAGCTTAAAGTAAGTAGAGGTTGGAACTCTTTAATGCAAGATCAATTTGAAACTGATCCTAAAACTAACAAAGCTTTACCAGCGCCGATGTTTTCTAGAATTTATAATTTAAGTTCTGTTGAAAACTCAGGGAGTTTTACTTGGCACGGATACAGAGTATCATTGGCAAGGAAAGTGGATAACGCATCGCTATATCAAATGGCGAAAGAATTCCATAACTCTTTAAAACAGAGTAACGCTGCAGCTACAACTACAGAAGAATCTAATTACTAGATTCCTCTTTAAGAGGATAGGGGTAGCAAAGCGAGAGTGGAGCTACCCCGACCCGGGATCATTATGGATAAAGAATTTATAGAGCTGTTTAAAGGGTATGAAGGTGATTTTGGCATGGCCGACATGTCTAATACATCTGTTGATACTGATAAAAACAAAATTAAACCTAACTACGAGTGGGCAGGTAGACCTGTCACTGACGATGATTATTCTAGTCACTTACAAGGAAGAAAGTCTATAGGAATACAACCTTGTAGAATTGACAAGACTGCACAATTTGGTTGTATAGATATTGATCCACCAGATTATGGAACATTTAAAATAGAAAATTATTTAGCACTATTTCAACAATACAAACTACCATTAGTTCCCATACTTTCTAAAAGTGGTGGACTACATTGTTATATATTTTTAAAGGAGGCGATTCCTACGGTAGATTTGATAGAAGCATTGAAAGCTTTTCTACTACCTCTAGGATTAAAACCTACCACAGAGGTTTTTCCTAAACAGAAAGAATTACAGAAGGATGACAAAGGCGACATAAAACCAGGAAACTTTATTAACTTACCATACTACAATAATGGTAGCTCTAATAGGTATGCTGTAGATAAGAATAATTCTAAACTATCAGTAGAAGAATTTATAAAATTTGCCAATGAATCTAAAATAGATAAAGAGACATTAGATAAATTAGTAGAGGATACACACAGAAATATTTTAGTAGGAACCAACGCAGAGTTTGATGATGGACCACCATGTCTAGCACTTTGTTCTAAAACAAAATTAGATGATGGCAGAGATAGATTTATGTACAACTATATGGTCTTTGCTAAAAAGAAATACAAAGACAAATGGCCTGACCAAGTATCTGCTGCAAACTATAGTTATCTTGAAACACCATGGGACAAAGCAAAACTAGATCTTAAAATTAAAGCATGGAAGGGAGAAACAGCAGGACACACTTGCTATGAAGATCCTATCAAAGATAAATGTATGCGTAGTCTTTGTTACAAAAGACCGTTTGGTGTTAAGTCAGATAGTATATCTGTATTCCCAGAGATACAAGATTTTGAAATGATAACTTATGCAGAACCTGAATATAGATTTAATGTAATCATGCCTAACGATGACAAGATACAGGTTATAATTAGTAATACAAAATTAATGACAACACAAAAAGAAGTTTTAAATTTAGTCTGGCAACAGACAGGTGTATACTTTGAACCATTGAAACCAAAAGATTTTAGAGCAAAACTAAACGAGTGGCGTAAGAATGGACAAAAGATTACACCACCTAAAGGCACACAAGTAGAAGATAGATTAGAAGAAGAACTGTTTCAGTATTGTATCAATGGTCCACAAGCGCATCAACGTAGTCAGATACACAATGGATCATGCTACACAGAAGATGGCTATCATTACTTTAGATTTAATTCTTTTATAGAACACCTGGGTAATGGTTGGAAAATACCAGAAGAAAAGATTGCACAAAAACTAAAAGACAAATGTAATGTAGAGTTTGATCATTCACTAAATGTAGATGGCAAGACTTTAAAAGTATGTAAGGTAGTACAATTACATGTAGATAAAATAGAATACAAACCAGTAGAAAGAAAAGGAAGTAATTACTAATGGCTAGATACAAAGTAGTAGGTCCACCAGGTACAGGTAAAACTAGAAGATTGTTAAACACAGTACATAAGTATGTACAAAAAGGCATACGATTAGATCAGATAGGTTATTTTGCATTTACACGTAAAGCAGCAGGTGAAGCAAGAGATAGGTTTTTGACCCAAAATGACCACTTAGAAAAAAAAGATATAAAGTATTTCCAAACATTACACTCACTAGCTTTTAATAATCTAGGACTTAAAGAAGAAAACGTAATGCAAGAAGGTAATTACAAAGCAATTGGAGAGAGTGCCGGTATACAAATTAAATATGCAGCTTACGAAACAAATAATTTTAATGGAATCTTTTCATCAGACAGTGAGTATCTAAGCATTATAAATTTAGCTAGAGTAAAACAGATACCTGTAGGCCATCAGTTTGATCTTAACGAACACTTAACCTGGATAGAAAGAAGTAAGTTGTTGGCAATAGAAACAGAAATAAATAACTACAAAAAAACATATGGTCTAATTGATTTTACTGACATGTTAGAAAGATTTTTAAAACAAGACCCAGACAAACTACCAAAGTTTAAAGTTATATTTGTAGATGAGGCCCAGGACTTATCATTAATACAATGGGCTATGATAAATAAAATAGAAAAAGATACCAAGTGTGATGTGTGGGTAGCCGGAGATGATGACCAAGCTATATTTGGTTGGGCTGGTGCAGATGTAGATTCTTTTATTAAATGGGAGTCAAGAGAAATACTTCTAAATAAATCTGAAAGAGTGCCAAGTAGTATACAACAAAAGGCTTTAGGAGTCATTAACAGAATTTATTACAACAGAATACAAAAAGATTATTTACCAAAAGCAGAAACAGGTATGATCTTTGAACGATATAAACTTAACGATATAGATTTAACAGAAGGTGATTGGTTAATACTTACAAGAACTAAAGCTTTATTAAAACCTATAGCTCCTTATTTAAAACGTAAAGGATTATTTTTTAGTACAGCACAGGGTAATAGTATTGGTAAAAGTTTATACGAAGATATTATATCTTGGGATAAATTAAAACGCGGTGAGGCTATAGGCGAGGTACAAGAACAAAGAATCAAGGAACGAGTATCAGGCGACAAGGATCTTACAAAAGAATGGTACGAAGCATTTAATACTGGCTCGTTATCACAAAAAGAATACATGCGAGCAATGTTAAATAACAAAGAAGATTTATCAAAAGATCCACGCATAAAAATTTCTACAATACACGGGGCCAAAGGTGGTGAAGCAACCAATGTAGTTTTATTTTTAAATCAAACTACTAATACAATCAAAGGTTCTAAAAAATCTAAAGCAAAAGAAGAAGAAGAATTTAGAGTTTGGTACGTAGGAATCACACGGACAATGCAAAATTTATATTTAATTAAATCTCAAAACAAAGCAAAGGAGTTTAAAATATGAGTAAGGTTTGGGACAAGCAGCACGGCGGGAGTCACTATCAAAAGTATAAAATTCAGCCGAGTAAATTTGTAGTTGAGAATGAGTTGCTCTATCCAGAAGGATGTGCTATAAAATACATTATTCGCCACCGCGATAAAGGAAAGAAGCAGGATCTATTGAAAGCAATACACTTTATAGAAATGATTATTGAAAGGGACTATGCCACAGAAAGCGAGGAAGGTTAAACACATTATGATTGCTAAACATAAATTTATATTAGAAATTTATTTAGCATTGGAAGGACGTAGAGATTTAACATGGGAGATATTTCCATACAACCATGATGCATCTTTATATGCTTTTAGTAATAAAAAAAGAATAGAAAACATAGTAGAGAAAAAACATATTTATGATTGAAGCACAAACAGAGTGGGTTAAGCCTACAGAATTTCCAGACTTAAGACAAGCAGATACAATTGCTATTGACTTAGAAACTCATGATCCAGATTTAAAAAGTTTAGGAACAGGTTCTATTGTTGGTAGAGGTAAGGTTGTAGGTATAGCTGTAGCTGTAGATGGCTATGCAGGATACTTTCCGTTTGATCACGAAGGTGGTGGTAACCTTGAAAAAAGCAAGGTTTTACAATGGTTTAAGGACATTTGTGAATGTCCTGCTGATAAAGTTTTTCACAATGCAATGTATGATGTGTGTTGGATACGTGCGATGGGAATAAAATTAAATGGAAATCTTTATGACACAATGATTGCAGCATCACTTGTTAATGAAAATAGATTTAGATATGACCTTGGATCTTTGGGTTGGGATTATTGTGGTCGAGGTAAAAACGAAACAGAATTAGTTGCAGCTGCAAAAGAATGGGGACTCGATCCTAAAGCAGATATGTGGAAGATGCCAGCAATGTATGTTGGTAATTATGCAGAACGTGATGCAGAGTTGACATTGGCTTTGTGGAAGGTCATGCAAAAAGAATTAAGCGACCAGGATCTAGGATCTATTTTTAATTTAGAGACAGAACTATTTCCTTGCCTCGTCGATATGCGTTTCTTAGGAGTTCGTGTAGACGTAGAAGGCGCTCACAAATTAAAGAAACAGTTAGCTGAACAAGAAAAAGAATTATTACACAAAGTAGAAAAAGAAACACAAGTAGATGTTCAAATATGGGCTGCACGCAGTATAGAGAAAGTTTTTCAAAAACTAAACCTACCCTATGACTTAACCGCCAAAACAAATTCTCCATCATTTACTAAAAATTTCCTTTCATCACATGAACATCCGTTAGTACAATGTATAGCAAAAGCTAGAGAAATAAACAAGGCACATACAACATTTATAGATACAATTATTAAATACGAACACAAAGGTAGAATACACGCAGATATAAATCAAATTAGATCTGATAGTGGAGGAACAGTAACCGGAAGATTTTCTTATTCTAATCCTAATTTACAACAAATTCCTGCGCGCAACAAAGACTTAGGTCCTTTGATCAGATCCCTCTTTATACCTGAGTCTGGTTGCGAGTGGGGATGCTTTGACTACAGTCAACAAGAACCAAGACTCGTAGTGCACTATGCATCCCTGGATCAAGACGCAAGCGTCTTTGATGTTAAGAACGCTTACAACGATGGTGACGCAGACTTTCATACAATCGTTGCACAGATGGCACAGATACCAAGAACACAAGCTAAAACAATTAACCTAGGTTTATTTTATGGTATGGGTAAAGCTAAACTACAAGCAGAGCTTGGTGTATCTAAAGATAAAGCAGAAGAATTATTTTCTATTTATCACAACAGAGTTCCATTTGTTAAAAGCTTAATGAGAAGTGTATCAAACAGAGCACAACAACGAGGACAGATACGTACATTACTTGGAAGACTTTGTCGTTTCCATTTATGGGAACCAAATAGTTTTGGTATGCACAAAGCATTACCATTTGAACAAGCAGTACAAGAACATGGTCCAGGTATTAAACGTGCATATACTTACAAAGCTTTAAATAAATTAATACAAGGATCAGCTGCAGACATGACAAAAAAATCTATGTTAGATTTATATAAGGAAGGAATTGTACCACATATACAGATACATGATGAACTAGATATTTCTGTAGAAAATGATAAACAAGCTAAATTAATTAAGGAAGTTATGGAATCAGCAGTTGACTTAGAGATACCAAACAAGGTAGACTATGAGTCCGGTAAAAACTGGGGTGACATACACTAGGAGGAAACATGAAAAAATATGTAGATAAATTTATGGTATGGCAATTACATAACAGAAGAGAGATCGTTTGTTTTGTTGCTGGCCTTATCGTAGGATCAATCATTATATAATGTGCTATGGCTTACTTGAATGCAAACATTCCTGTAACATACGCACAAATTAGAAGAGAGTATTTATATGATCTTAAAGCTCATCATGGAGAAGTTGAGGATTGTATTATCTTCGGTATGTCAGCTATTACGGGTAAATCAATTCTTTGGCACGCGATTATGGAGAACGGTGCAATCTTTTATAGATTACCTATCACAGCTTTTATACAACGTGGATTTGAGATTAAGGATGTTCCTCAACGTAGACTTGATGAGCTTCAGCTCTGGAATTGTTTTAGTTATTATCCTGCTATTACTTCTTGGGACATATTAGATGGCCAAGCCGGTAAGTATATCGGTAAAGATAAAAAATGGCATCCAGGAAAATATTTATTTACTGTTGACTTTGCACATCCAGAGAGTAACATAGTCGACACTGATCATTCAGAGATACCGCACGAACACAAGTGCGCTCACATAATTGCATTAGATGATGGTAATTATGCAGCACAACCAAACAATCGATGTATATGGGACATACCTTCTTTCACAGTGAAAGATAATATTCCTGATTGGAAAGTGCAAACAAACGAGTGGAACGTAGAGGATAGTAGAGCTTGGCGTACAGAAGATACAGACAAGTTTTTCTATGAAATTGAGGAGAAAAAAAATGATAAAACTGATTAAAAAATTTTTTAATTTATTTAGACCAAAAAAAATTGTGCCTAAAGTCATTGAGAAATGTGGAGTTCACGTAGCTAGATTTAAAAAGTCGTGCCCACGTTGTCAACAACTGACTCAATCGCACGGTCAAATCTGGTAATTTTATGGAGGGTGGCTATGGATTACAGATTCACCGCGATATTAATTATTTTGATGTGTTTACTGGCTTTTTTTGTAAGGCCAGTGGACCATACCCCATTGAAATATGAGCTAAAAGATATTATAATCCCGCTACCAAAACCAAAAATAAATGAGCAATAAACCTTTAAATATTGGAGAAGAAGCACGAGTACAGATGCCGATGAAAACGGTAGCCTCGTTGATCGTGCTCGTCGCAATGGGCGTGTTCGCTTATACGGAGCTGACAGCAAGGTTGGTATCGCTGGAGACATCACGTGAGTTGTTTGAAAATGATTTACTTAAAAAAAGTGAGCAGGTCCCGACCGATCAGGAACAACATTTTTTGCTCGAGGATCTGTATAAAAGTGTCGAGCAAATCGAAACAAGAATTGAGGATATGATGCATAATAAAGTAAATATTCAGTTTATACAAAAACAAACTGAGAAGCTTTTAAAAGATGTTGAGATCCTAAAAGATAAGGTAAGAGCAAATGGAACGAGTCACTAGAAAAATTTTAGATTACATTACGGAAATGCAACGTACAGCAAAGCAAATGCATTACGTAAAAAACCTTAAAAAAGAAGTAGAAATTAACGGCACCGGTACACATAAATATAGAATTAAACACGGACCAAACAAAGGGACAGTAACAAAATGACAGAAATAGTGATAGCCCTACTTATGATTATTAACGGAGAAATTAAGGAAGCTCGTATACAAACTTCAATGTCTGAATGTTTAAAAGGCAAGAGGGTAGCGATGCGTGAGACGAAAGAATCAATTAAATACCAATGTATAAAATCTATGGCGGAATTAGAGACAAATATTGATGGGTCTAGATCGATCAAGAAATTAATTCTTAAATAATGCAAAAAGCCAATAAGAAGCGTAACCCTATTGCAAAACAGCTTAGACATTTTAAACAAAAAGTGGTAAAAAATAAGAAAGTATACAATAGGAAAAAGCATGGTAAAACCGATAGATATAACGAGGACAGTAATAGTTCCTAAACCAAGAGAAAAAGTAGAAAAATTAAAATCTTTTTTTATTGGACATGTGGATCAAGT
>Ga0080013_1006502_pt1 | contig 10380 bp, 11 predicted proteins | sample ETNvirenome_6_85_FD_69236 | JGI IMG/M metagenome (GOLD analysis project Ga0080013, IMG submission 69236) | Marine viral communities from the Pacific Ocean - ETNP_6_85 (SPADES assembly) (version 2) | ecosystem: Environmental > Aquatic > Marine > Oceanic | place: Pacific Ocean | collected 2013-06-19
AACAGCAGACGCAACTAACGCAATCATTCGGATAGCATAAGGAGGTAGATCCTTATGGCATCAATTTGGGGCGGTGATGATCCTTCAGTAGCCTGGAATGAAAATTCTTGGGCCTCTAATGTCACAACAATTTCTTTAACTGGTTTATCAGCATCAACATCTATCGGAGCAGTAGAAGCATTTCCTGAACAAGGTTGGGGTTCCGATAGTTGGGGTGATGAAAACTGGGGTGAAAGTTCTTTTACTGTAACTTTAAGTGGTGTAGCCGCAACAACAGCTACAGGTTCTGTAACTGTAACAGCAGAAATAAATCATGGTTGGGGACGACAAACATGGGGCGCTAATGGTTGGGGTATTCAAGGAACTGTTTTATTAACAGGTCAATCTATGACATCTGGTCTTGGAGAATTAGCTCCAGCAGATGTAATGGGATTAACCGGTTTAAGTACGACTTCAAGTTTAGGTTCACTTACCGTATTTAGTAATGTTGATTTATCATTAACAGGTCAGTCTATGACATCTACTGTTGGAGATTTATCTCCAGCAGATGTAATGGGTTTAACTGGATTAGCTGCAACTTCTGCAGTTGGTGCAATCACACCAGCAGATGTTATGGGATTAACAGGTTTAAGTGCAACATCAGCAACAGGTTCTTTAGAAATTTCTACAAATCCTATAGTTGATGTAACAGGTGTATCTATGACTTCTGCAAGTGGTACAATATCACCAGCAGATGTAATGGGTTTAACTGGATTAGCTGCAACTTCTGCAGTTGGTACAATTGCACCAGCAGATGTTATGGGACTAACTGGATTAGAGGCAACTGTTAGTTTAGGTAATGTAGCGCCTTTAGGTTATGAAGCAATTACTGCTACACAAAGTGCTGGATATGGCACAGTTACAGCTACACAAACTGCCAATTATACTGCAGTAAATGATTGACAATACGTTTAAAACAAATTAAAAAAAGATAAATTAGGAGATTAAATAATGGCATCAACTTATACAGCTCTCGGTGTAGAATTAATGGCAACTGGTGAAAACGCTGGTACATGGGGAACAAAGACTAATACAAATTTAAATATTATAGAACAAATTTCAGGTGGTTATGCCATCCAAACTTTAAATACTGCAGGCACGGGAGCAAACACTACAGCTCTGGCTGTATCAGATGGCTCAACTGGAGCAACTTTAGCTACAAGAGTAATTATTTTAGGTGCGGTTTCTCCTCAAGCAATTACAGGAAATAAAATTGTAACAGTTCCTAACGATGTTGAGAACTGGTACTTAATTAAAAATAGTACAAGTGGAGCATATACTGTTCAATTTAAAACAGCTTCTGGATCAGGTGCTACTGTTACATGGTCTACTACAGATAAAGGATTTAAACTTATATATGTTGATGGTGCAGGAAGTAATCCTGCTGTCATTGATGTTTTTGCTACTTTTTCAGGAATTACATTAAATAACAATAATCCATTAACATTAAATGATGCTGATAACTCAGCTTATGTTGCTATAGATGCACCTGCAACAGTAAGTGGTTCTTATACTCTTACTTTACCTGCAGCTGTGGCTGGAGGATCAGATTATGCTCTAACTAGTTCAGACGGATCTGGAAATACACAGTGGACAGCAACATCAACTTTTGGTATATCAACAGGAAAAGCTATTGCAATGGCAATGATTTTCGGATAAAAAACAAAAAGGAATTAAATTATGGCAAACCCAAATATAGTATCAGTAGCAACAATTCTAGGCGGTAATGCCGGTTGGAATTTATCTAACACATTAACAGCAACCTTATTAACGGTAACTGCTGAATATGTAGTAAAAATTAACAGAATAGTATGTACAAATGTTGATGGTTCATCAGCAGCAAATTTAGACTTATTTATCGACGGTATGGGATCAGGCACAACAGGAGTTACAACTACTGGTGCTGACGCAACTGTTTATTTAGCAAAAACAATTTCAGTACCTGCTGACGCTTCTTTAGTCGTTTCAGATACACCGATTTATTTAATGGAAGGTGATATCTTAAAAGGCGGTGCAAGCGCAAGTGGGGATTTAGATTTATTCATATCATATGAAACGTTAATCGACTAGGAGGTTAAATGGCAGGCGGATTTATCGGCATCAACTATGAACCTTCTGGTGGTACAACATCTGAAAATATTACAAATTACACTAGTCCAGGTACTTTTACTGCGCAAGCTAATCAAACTATAGCGGACATTTTTGTTCTTGGCGGAGGCGGCAGTGGACACCCAGGTGGTGGCGACTGCGGCGGAGGCGGCGGAGGCGGAGGCTTTCGACAGTTTCCAGGAGAAACACTACCCGGCAGTGCTGCAGCTATAACTGTTGGTGGAGGAGGACCTGCTACCTCAGCAGGATCTGCATCAGAGTTTGATGCGGGAGGACCAAACCCATTATCAGCTGCTGGAGGAGGAAAAGGTTTACAACCATCTTCTGGATCAGGAGGAGCAACTAGTGGGCAAGGAGGCTCTGGCGGTGGCGGAGGAGGAAATAACTCTTCTAACGTCGGCGGAAATGGTAATTATCCTCCAACAAGTCCCCCACAAGGTAATCCAGGAGGTAACGGAGGAGCTGGTGGAAACGGAGCTGGCGGTGGCGGTGGAGCCGGCACAGCTGGAACAAATGCACCAGGACCCCATGCAGGACCTGGAGGAAACGGAGCTAATAATGATTATTCGTCCCCTTCTACATCACCAAGTAATACAACATATGCTGGTGGCGGCGGTGGATCAAGACACCCAACAGGTGGACCATTCGGAACTGGAGGCCCAGGAGGCGGAGGAACCGGTAATGGAACAGCTGGAACTGGAGGCCTTGGCGGCGGCGGAGGTGGAGGACCATCTTCAGCTGGTGGAGGAGCCGGTGGCGGTGGAAAAGTTGTAGTAAGAGAAACTGCAGGTACATTTTTTACTAACACAGGCGGAGTATGGCCTATGTCACAAGTTTACCAATATGTAAAAAGTGATGATTGGCCGGGAACATAATATGGCACACTTTAGTGAAATAAGAACTGATAATAATGAAGTCATTAGAACTGTTGTAATCAACGATAATGATATTGCACCTTTTGGAGAAGATTCTCCTGAAGCAGAGCAATGGGTTTCTGAAAATATAAAAAGAGATGGTTGGTTATATGACAATGTTTTTGATGGTAATTATCCAGAAACATATTGGAAAAGAAATTCTTACAATACAAGACATAATCAACATTTAAATGGAGGCACGCCTTTTAGAGGTAATGGAGCTGGACCAGGATATACATATGATTCAGTTAACGATGTTTTTTGGCCACCTAAACCACATGCGTCTTGGGTAAAAGATAATTCTATTTTTGATTGGGCACCTCCAATTGGATATCCAAATGCGACACAAGAAATTGATGGCACTTCTTTTAACATCATGTACAGATGGAACGAAGAAGATCAAAAATGGGAAGGCCATACCTCAGAGATAGATAGTGGTGGAACTAATAGACCAGTAGAATGGGATGTAAATACTTCTACTTGGAGTCTTGTATAATCTAAAATAATACTGTATAAATCTTCTCATACATGAGAAAGATAATCATAGTTGGTGGTGGATCTGCAGGTTGGATGACAGCTGCAACTCTTATTAAAACATTTCCAGACTACCATATTTCACTAATTGAATCCCCTAATGTTTCTACAGTCGGAGTTGGCGAAAGCACAATAGGTAGAATAAGAAATTGGATAGAATATTTAGGTATTGATGAAAAAAGTTTTATGCAAGCAACTGATGCTAGTTTCAAGTTAAGCATAAAATTTACAGATTTTTATAAGAAAGGCGAAGCTTTTCATTACCCTTTTGGCAAACCACATTTATATGATTGTAAGAACGGTATAAATGATTGGTGGGTTATGAAAAGTATATATCCAAAAACTCCTCACACCGATTATGCAGATTCATATTATGCTAATATGGGTTTTATAAATCAAAATACATTTAGTAATGAACCGATTCCTGAGTTAAATTGGGATCCAAAACATTACATTGCTTATCACTTTGATGCTACTAAGTTTGCAAAATATTTAAAAGATAATTTTTGTGTGCCAAAAGGAGTGGTGCATATAGAAGAAGATATTAAAACAATAGAACAAAATGAAGAGGGTATTACTAGCTTAAATAATACACACAGTGCAGATCTTTATATTGACTGCACAGGATTTAAAGGTCTTCTTATAGACGAAACTTTAAAAGAACCCTTTGAATCTTATAGTGATATACTACCAAATGATTCTGCTTGGGCAACGAAAATATTTTATAAAAACAAAGATACTGAATTAGTTCCTTATACAAATTGCACGGCTATAGAAAATGGATGGGTTTGGAATATACCTTTGTGGTCTAGAATAGGAACGGGTTATGTGTATTCTAGTAAGTTTGTAGATGATGACACAGCATTAAAACAATTTAAAAAACATTTAAAGGTTGAAGACGGAGATTTTAAAAAAATTAAAATGTCTAAGATTGGAATACATAAAAGACTTTGGGTAAAAAATGTCGTGGCAATTGGTTTATCAGCAGGGTTTATAGAACCATTAGAAAGTAATGGTTTATTTACAGTACACGAGTTTTTAATGAAACTACTTAGAAATTTACAGAGAGATGAAGTATCACAATGGGATAGAGATAATTTTACATTTCAATGCAAACGAACTTTTCAACCCTTCGCTGAGTTTGTTGCTTTGCACTATGCATTGTCGCATAGATCGGACACAGAATATTGGAAACACATGAACAAAAAACAATGGTGCGAAAATTTAATAACACTTAAACCGCCAAGTATTCATGGTTTTCAATTAGCAGCAAATGATAGAGATATAAGATATACATTTGAGGCTGAAGGAGGTTTATCTTGTATTGCAGCAGGTATGCATTGGGGACCTACAGATTTACCCACACTTATGTATGAAAATGTAGACTCGAATGTTGAGACATGGAAACAAAATTGGTCTAAAGCTTTTCTTAATCTAGATACTAAGAAACTGGCTTTTAAAGCATTGACTAAAGATTTTTCATCTCTAAAAGATTATTTACAGGATAATATACATGACTCTAAATAGTAAATATACTTACTGGTATTTTAAAAACGTTTTAACTGAAAAATTTTGTAATGACGTAATTAAACGCGGTAATGCGGAAAAAGAAAGTTTAGCTTTAACTGGAGACTTGCAAAATAAAAATCCAGAATCTTTATCCGATAAGGATGAGAACGATTTAAAAAAAATAAGAGATTCCCGTATTGCTTGGTTGAGCGATAATTGGATTTATGCTCACCTACACCCATATCTTAATACAGCAAATAAAAACGCAGGATGGAATTATGAATGGGATTTTTCTGAAGCGTGTCAATTCACTAAATATAAACTTAATCAATACTACAATTGGCATAAAGATGATTGGGAAAAAGCATATGAAAAACCTAACAATCCAAACTATAATGGTAAAACACGAAAACTATCAATGTCTGTTCAATTAAGTGATTGTTCTGAATATGAGGGAGGAGAATTAGAATTTCAACCAAGAGACATTCCAGATCCTAATTATACTATTCCTTGCAAAGAGGCTCAAACAAAAGGATCTATTATAATATTCCCCTCTTATATATGGCATAGAGTAAAACCAGTTACCAAAGGAACTAGATACTCTTTAGTGGTTTGGAGCCTTGGACAACCTTATATATAATATGAACACAGAATTTAACGAAAAAGGTTTTACAGTTTTAAGAGAAGTGCTTCCTGAAAAGGTTGCAAATTTTGCATATAAATATTTTCTATTAAAAAGAAAGGTAGCAGACATCATGTATAAAAATAAATATATCCCACCTGAGTCAGGTGAATGGGGTACATGGACTGATCCACAAATTCCAAACACGTATTCAATATACGGGGACATTGCTATGGAAACTATTTTAGAAGAGATAAGGCCTTTAATGGAGAATGTTTGTAAAAGAAGACTTCAAGAAACATACTCTTATGCAAGAATTTATAAACGAGGTGATATACTGGCCAGACATAAAGATAGATTTAGTTGTGAGATATCAACTACTATGAATCTTGGAGGAGATCCTTGGCCAATATATGTAAACCCCAATCCTAAAGCTGGGTATGTTTATGGTCCTCATACAGGGGTTTATAAAGTTCAAAACTATATGCCTACCAATGATGAAGGTATAAGAATAGATTTAAATCCAGGGGATATGCTGGTCTATAAAGGAATGGATTTTGAACATTGGAGAGAAGAGTTTCAAGGAGAAAATTGTGGTCAAGTATTTTTACATTACAACGATGTTATTACAGACAACTCTAAACAAAATAAATATGATGGTAGAGCCTGTTTAGGCCTTCCTCGCGGATTTAATTTTAAAATATAAAAATGTTAATAGTTCCTTTTACTTTACCAGACGACCTTTTTTTAAAATTAAAAGAAGTTATAAAAGATACCCGAGTATCTTTTACTGAAAAATTAGCAGGAAACATAGCAGAAGAATATAATCTCGATCCATATGTAGGTGTAGTAGAATCTTTTTTACAAGACGTAATAAATAAAGACCAAGTTCTTTCACGCAGATTAGAGTCTATGGAGATATTAAATAAAAATGTTCCTTTGCGATTAACAAGTATGTGGGTCAACTATCAAAAAAAACACGAGTTTAATCCGGCCCATAAACACTCAGGTATCTTTTCATTTGTTATATTTGTAAAAATTCCTTTTGATATGGAAGAACAAAGAAAAATTAGTCCATGTGTTTATGATAAAGAAAATAAAGCAGGATGTTTAGAATTTTTATACCCATACCACAGTGTCATAGATAGAGTAACTATTGCAGCTGATAGAACTTATGAAAAAAGAGGTATTATTTTTCCAGCAGATTTAGTTCATTGTGTATATCCTTTTTACGGAACAGATGAATATAGAATTACAGTTTCAGGAAACTTTAAATTATTTGTTTAAGTCTTTATTACAGTTACCGCTTATAACTAATCTTTGACTATCTTTGTTTGGTAATACATGATGCGGCAAAGCACTGTCGAATAAAATTAATTTACCTTTTTCAGGTTTTATATGTAGTTTATTTCTTTCAATATATGGGTATCCAGGATTGTAAAAAATAGTTTCACTAGATTTATCTGTGCAGTCAATGTACCAAACAAAAGACATAAAAGATTCAGGGTGAAGGTGAAGGTCATGAAATTGATTATCCTGGTAGGACTGAATCCAAGTATCAAATAAACGACAGTTATTTTCTTTAAATATATATTTTAATTTATCATCAACGAGATTATTTAATTCTTGTAGTAAAGGATTATTAAAGTACGAGTTATTATTATAATCATATCTATCCAAAGGCCATGATTTAATTTTATCATAGAAAAGTGTGTCAATAAAAACACTGTATTCTAGTATTTTAAAAAGAAAACTATGGTTTCTCATGTTTTATAACTAGTTTATGTATATCTGGTAGATACGCATATTTTAAATCAGAATTAGTCATCATTTCTTCTAGATCGTTTAGATCTTCAACTAAAGGTTCTCCCGGTAAATTTAAGGAAGTGTTCAATACCATTTCAAAATCTGTATGATAACTTAGTTCTTTAATAAGATTGTAATAATTAAAATTATGTCTTTTCTCTAAAACTTGTAGCCTAGAGTTGTTCTCATTAGATAATATATTTCTAAATTTTTCTTTGTATTGTTCTCTAACATCATAAGTAAATAACATATATCTACCATTTCCTTGATGCTCAAAGAAATAATCATTTAGTTTTTGTTTTGTTATAGTAGCCGCAAAAGGTCTGAACCATTCTCTTTTTTTAATTTTATTTATTTTTTCTAAACAATTTTTTGCAAAAGGATTTATAATTAAACTTCTATTTCCAAGTCCTCTTTGTCCTTGTTCGGATCTATCTTGAAACAAAGCTATGGGTTCTTCAATTAAAAGTTTGGCAACTTCTTTTATATCAATATCTTTCATTTCAAAATTACTTGAAAAATTATGGCTATAGTCAGGTTTAAAACCTAAATACACTGTATCTAATTTTTTTAATTTATTATGCATGAGCCAGTTTGCTATTCCTAAACTAATACCTTGATCATTATTAAAAGGATCTATGTGAACATTATATAGTTTTAGCAGCTTGGTATTGTTAATAATGTTTTGAGCAAAACCACCAGTTATTGTTAATTCTTTTTCAATATCAAATTTTTTAATAATAGTTAGAAAAGCTTTTTCACATATTTCTTGAAATGTTTTAGCGACATCTTTATCCTCTGTAGAATAATTGTAGTTTAATTTATTTTTTAAATCATCTTCTATCTGTAATTTATTATTAAATCTTTCTCCGTCCCAAAGTTCTTTTTCTATTTCTTTATTAAATTTACCGTAAGTTGACAGTGCCATTAAAGTCCCTTCTTGACCAAACCACCAACCAAACTCTCTCCTCATACATTCATAGACTCCCCCTAAACTATATTTATGAAAATCAGTAAAAGTAATAATGTTGTTTAGATTTTTGTATATTGAAAGATACTCGTGATCATTGCCCCTTAATGCCCCACGACCATCAGCTACAATACAGTTATCTATTGGATTTATTAAGGCCGAACAATAGGCATGATACTTATGGTGGTCTAAAAGCACATCTGTATAAAAATTATCTGCATCTATAATCCCATTCCTTATTAAACAATGTCTCCACAACTCTACACAGTTATCATGCAGACCACTTATATAAACTTTTTCAAACTTAATTTTGTTTGTTAATTGCTTTAATTTATCAATTAATTTTTTTTCAATAACGGCATATCCCTTAAACCTATTGAAACGTTCTAATTGAGTGTGTACAAGTATTTGTCTTTGGTTAAAAATAGTTAAAGAACCGTGATGGCTGGCGTGAATAGCTAAATAATACATATATCTTTATAGGCATTTGTATAACAAAATACGAAGGAGTTGACTATTGAAATCTTAAAAAATGTGATATAAGACCCAATAAACAGGATTTTATATGTTACAAAAACTAGGTTTTTTACCAGGATTTAATAAACAAGTTACATCAACAGGTGCTGAGTCTCAATGGACAGGTGGGGAAAATGTTCGTTTTAGATATGGTACACCTGAAAAAATAGGTGGCTGGAATCAATTAGGTGAATCAAAACTAACCGGTGTTGCAAGAGGTTTACATCATTTTGTAAATAAAGAATCTACAAAATATGCAGCTATCGGTACAAACAGAATTTTATATGTATACTCTGGGGGAGTATACTACGACATACACCCTTTAACAAATCCATCAGGCACGGCTATCACTAGTGCATTTAGCACAATTAATAACGATCCAGCTGTAACAATTACTTTCAGTGGATCACATAATTTTTCTGCAGGAGATATAATATTATTTGGGGACACAAGTACTTTTAGTGCTATTACTAATTCTAATTTTGGTGCTTCAGATTTTTGTGATAAAAAATTTATGGTAACTAGTGTACCGACTACATCAACTATTACTATCACCATGCCAAGTGTTGAAACAGGAAGTGGTGCTACTACTTCTGGCGGCATAACTTATTATCAATACTACCATGTAGGGCCCGCTGAACAAATAGGAGCTTATGGTTGGGGTATATCTTTATTTGGTGGAAATATTTTAGGATCATTAACTACTACTTTAAATGGAGCTTTATTAAATGATACCGCTGGTACAGGTGGATCAGGAACAAGTATTACATTAACGAGCACAACTGGTTTTCCAACATCAGGAACTAATTATATTCAAGTAGACAATGAAGAAATTTCATACACAGGTGTATCAGGAAATGATTTAACTGGTATTACTAGAGGAGCAAGAGGTTCAAGTAAAGCCGCCCACTCTAATGGTGCAACAGTAACTAATACATCTAGTTGGACTGGATGGGGATCAGCTGCAGCTAACACTGACTCAGTAACAGATCCTGGTCTATGGTCCTTGGACAATTTAGGTTCTACACTTATTGCATTAATACATAACGGAGAATGTTTTGAATGGGACGCTGATGCAGCTAATGCAACAGCAACAAGAGCAACTATTATTTCTGGTGCACCAACAGCGTCACGTGATATGTTAGTCTCTACTCCCGACCGTCACTTAGTATTTTTTGGAACCGAAACAACTATTGGAGATAAATCTACTCAAGATGATATGTTTATTAGATTTTCTTCTCAAGAAGATATTACAGATTATACAGCTACAGCGGAGAATAGTGCTGGTTCACAAAGACTGGCTGCCGGATCACGGATCATGGGTTCAAAGCTGGGTAGAAATGCACTTTACATTTGGACTG
>Ga0080013_1006503_pt1 | contig 10380 bp, 14 predicted proteins | sample ETNvirenome_6_85_FD_69236 | JGI IMG/M metagenome (GOLD analysis project Ga0080013, IMG submission 69236) | Marine viral communities from the Pacific Ocean - ETNP_6_85 (SPADES assembly) (version 2) | ecosystem: Environmental > Aquatic > Marine > Oceanic | place: Pacific Ocean | collected 2013-06-19
TCACTGTTTTGCGACCAGTCTTTCCACTTCGCTTCGCTGAAGCTACTGTTTGTGGTGGTTTAGTCGATTCCGTTACATCCTTCTTATCAAATTTATGAGGAAATTCAAGTCTTATTCTTTTATCTATTTCCTTATAATATTCGTCACTTGATGGATCAAAACCTTCAGTATCTACTAGCTTTTTATGTAAATCAAAGGCTGTATAAGTCATCGCTGTATCCTGTCCAAACCATGGATTATCTTCACTCCATGACTCAGCTTTGGGATCAGGTGTTCCTTTTGCCGCCAATTGTCTACCTAATGTAGGTTCCGGTTTTTTCTCCGCTTGTTGTTTTTCAAAAGCCGCTTGAGCTTCCTTAGTCTCATTAAGCTTCGCTTGTTTGTATCCTAGTTCAGATATTTTAGTCATTGCAGTGGCTTCAGCGGCTAGATCTTGTGCTTCTCTGGCTGCTGCAAGTTGTGCTTTGGCTGCTTCAATACCTGCAGTAATACTTTCTTCAGTTACAGAAAGAAAGTTAGGTTCTATTTTTTTGAGTTTAGCTTCTGTATCTTTCTTATCCCTCATTACTCTTTGAGCATAAGAAACAGCTTCGTCTTTTTGACGTTCAGCCTCTCTCCATTTTTTAGTTAACTTAGCTATTCTTTTCTGTACGCTATCACTATAATCTTTCAATTCGTCTTTATCTGCTTTTACATCTTTCTCTTCTGGTTTCTCTTCTTTAGGAGCAACCTCTTTCTTTTCTTCTATCGGTGCTTTTTCTTCAACTACTTCTCTAATTGTAGGTTCTTCTTTTTGAACAACCTCTTTTTCTTCAACAGTAGCTTCGTCTTTTGATTCAGGTATATCAACATCCATTGCTGGACCCGATGTGTCAATATCAACTGTTTTCTTTTCTGCGTCTGGCATAGTTTTCTCCTTCTATGTTTTAGTATTGATGAAGTATATCTTCGGGGTTATCTATAGTAGCTAACACTTCATCATCATTTAGCAAACGTACTTCACCCCCGTCAATTTGAATTCTAGATCCTGCATATCGTGCAAAGATTACCCAATCACCCTTCTTGCACCAAGGGCCTTCAGGAAATTTTTCTTTATCATTATAAACATCTGGTCCAGTGGCTAAAATTAATCCACATGTTGACGCAACTTGTTGACGTTCTAAAGTGTCTTGTCCTAAATATAAACCACCTTTAGTTTTCTCGTTCATTTTAAACGGGAGAACTAATAATCTCCAACCGGTGGGTTGAGGTAATTTAGATGATTCTTTTGATTTTAAACGTTCGTAACCATCTACTTCTTTTTGATGGTTTTTGTCAGTTTCTTCTTGGTATTTTTCCGCTAGCGCGTATTTAATTTTTGGTGTCGAGTTTGATGACGGTTCCTTTTTCATTTTTTTGCTCCTTCTCATTTAGCAGGTTAGAGATATCCTGTGATATTTTTAAATAGGCGTGTGCCTGTCCCATCATATACTTATATTTTTCCATATTGTCAATGCCACCAGCGATCATAGCATCACCAATATTTTGATATTGTTCTTTTAATTGTCTTTGTATTCTAGTTATTACTCTTAACTCATTTTGAGCCATTAGCTTTCTCCTTATTCATTCTATACTTATATAATACTATATTAAGAATTTGTCTAGAGGTACTATTGATGGGATTACAGCCTGCATGAGGTGTTTTACTATCAAAAATAACAGCTCTACCTTGTTTTGGTGAAACTCTATCAATTATTTTGGGATAAGGACATGCAATATTGTCTTCAAAAAACAATGTATCCCCATCACAATCATTCACATAATAAATAATACTTTTAAAATATTCTCCCCCATCAGTATGAATAGGCATATAATTTTTACTAGTAGCTTGAGGAAAAGGAAAGGTGATATTGAATTTTATTCTATCTATAAAATAGTTAGATAAATTTATTCTATCCAACAAAATATATATGTTTGAAAAGAGTAAAGGATTTCTTATAGCAGGTGGAGATTTTTCATGATAAACAGGGAGAACAAACTGAGGGGAGTCTATTTCTAAAGGACGTCCCTTGTAGCCAGATTGATAGGCTTCATCAATTGTATTTTCATTTAATAAAAATTGAGCCTTAGGTTCAACAAGGCTTTTTTTAAAAAAATTTTGTTCTTCGGGGTTAGTAAAATTATCAATGACTGCGATAGGATCTTTCACGCATTCTTTCCTATAAATTTAAAATTATGTGTTATAGCTAAACTTGTTTCAACATTAACAACAGCATGAGGAATACCAGCCCTAACAAATAGCACTTCACCTGGTTGTTGAGTAAGTGTGTGTACTTTATCACCTAACCAAAACCACCATAATTTTTTTCCTCTTACTAACACATTCCAAGCATGCGTCTCATCTGTATCAATATGAATTGCAGTTATACTTGAAGGTGGACCCCAATACAACCATTGATGCTCGGGCCTTTCAATAACCTGTTGAAAAAGTTTAGGTCTTGTATAATAATTTTGTAACTCATTTCTATATAACCGAAAATCTTTTAAATACTGGATGGGTAAATGATTATTTGATTTTAAATAGTAATAAAAAAGAGGCATATTAATTTTTTTTGCTATCTCTTCATCACTTAACTTAAATAGAGGCCAATCTAAATTGTCTTCCACAATTCCAAAATTTAGTTTTTCAAGGTCTTTCACAAATTCTTTCTTAGATTATCCTTTATATTTTAGGCATCTTAAATCCAGGATTAGAATAGTATTTTGCGTAAGATTTATTTCCTACTTTAACACCTCCTAAATCTCCAGAAACATAACTTCCATTATAATTTTTTTGAGCTTGTCTAATCATGGAGTTAGTTCCACCATGTTTAAAATGTTTTCTGCCTTTAAGGGCTTCAATGTTGTGTGCTACTTTAACAGGGGCTTTTTTCTTTTTCTTTCCCTGTAATTGTTGAATAAGTTTTTTAATATTACGTTGGCTCATTACACTTTGGATCTAGCACCAACTAAAGTGATATTTTTAGTTGAACCACCAAAGTTAGTAGATTGTCTACCTTTAGTTATATTGATTGGAACTGCATGAGCAGAACCAGTTGGAGCCAAACCTGAACTAGCTGGTGTTGGAGGAGTTATTCCTCTTCCGTTACCCGCACTTGTAGGTCCATTCTTAATTAAGATTGAAGTATTAATTCCTCTTTTATTTGTCATTATCTGATCTCCTTACCAAAGCCTTTAATAGCCACACCTCTGGAACCAACTCTTCCGCCTTCTGCATGTAATTCTCTAACGATTCTTTTTTTCTCAGATTTTAAATTTCTTTTGCCTTTTCTTGAATAAGCTTTTTCTGCATCAACACGACCAAGTTCTTCTAGTCTGTTTTCTCTTCTAGTGTTTTTTCTTTTTTTAACTCTTCCACCTTTTTTAAGCTCATTAAAACGGATTTCGCCTTTATCTATCATCTTGCCAAAACCCATGTCTCTGTATTCTTTTTCTCGTTTTTTTCTAGGATATGTTCCTGCTATTGCTTTTTCTTTTCCACCTTTGTTGCTCTTTAGCTCGGTGTAAACGTCCCCACCTAACATTTGAGTCTGTTTCTCGTGATCAGCGGTTTTATATTTTTTACTATCAGTTATTTTTTTATATTCTTTTTGTGTTTTAAGTTTTGAATGTGGATGTTGTACATTTTTAGCTGCTGTTGTTTTATCTGACATAATACTACCTATTTATTTACTTTGTTTTTACGACCGAACTTAGCTTTTCTTTTTCCCCAAGCTCCGTAAGACTCGTCTCTACGAGCTTTCATCGATTGTTTCTTACCAGATTCTTTTCCAGTTCTCATTCCTAAAGATTCATCTTCTCTAGCTTTGTAACCTTGTTTTTTCTTTTTGGAAGCTCCACCTTTTGCGTATGGAAATCTTACATTTGATCTAACACCATTTTGTCTCATAATTTTCTCCTTAATGTATTTATATTGTTTTTAATTATAGTTGTCTACCTTAATATTTCCTATTTCTAAATGCTTTATTAGGATTTCCTCGTTTAGTTCCGAAAACTTTCTTATAGAGTTTTTTTACATCTTTATAGATGTTAGGTGGTCCATTGTCTGGTTTTTTCTTCGGTAGTATCATATCGTCAACACCATTACCAGCGTCTGTAAGAAGTTTCTGTTGATCTTTTACACTTGTCATTATTTTTTACCGTTTCTAAATATTTGTGTTCCCTTTATACCAAAAATACTGGCACATACAAGGATCCATAAATTTGTAAACCATTGGGGAAGCGCTTGGAAATGCTCAAAGAACACTTTTATCTTCTCCATAGCCGCCGGATCGTCCGACCAAACTCCCCAGGCAAGCACCAAAATTGGGAGTGTGAGAATCGCCAAAACGACCTCGTCCTTATAATCTGCTTGACGCGCTTCTAAAAGTTTGCCCTGGTATTCTGTCTCCCCGCGAGCCATCTTAGACGCGTGCATATGCTGTGCATCTGCCATCGCCATCTTTGTCTCTTGTCTTTTTTTATAGATATGCGTGCCAGCTTGCAAAGCCATCTTTGCTAAACCAAACCAAGCCATTAGATTAGTACCAAGTAGCTTTTTTACTTTTAGACTTAAGCATTCTTCTAGTACCTTTAACCTCAACTACATTACCAGTTGGAATAACGTTTTTTTGTATTCCATCGGCACAAGTTTCAGCTCTAGTGTCCCATTCCAAATTTTGACCTGGAGTTTTAATATCAATGCCACCCTTTAGGTAACCATCTTTATTAATATCCAATGCTTTATCCGGATAAACTTTATCAGCCATGTGTTCTCCTTATTTTTTTCTTAGTTTGCCTAATGTTATAGCAAATCGTGCTCTTTGTCCAAGTTTTCCTGGTTTCTTAGCAGCTGCTTTTAACTTTGAGGCCGGTATTGTCTTACCTTTTTTAATTCCTAGAGATTTTCTTAGCGCTCCAGGTTTTTTTATCGCTTTTTTGATGTTTAGACTCATCGGTTTTCTCCTTTGTACTTTTCAATTTCAACACTTGGTATCAATTTATCCACATTTGGCATAGTTTTACTAAGTATTGTCTTCTCAATTGAAGTATCAGCTCTCATTTTAGCCAATTCTTCGTTTTGTTGAAGTTTGTCATCATGTTCTTGTTGATTCATCATCGCTTTCATACGATCAAGATTAATTTTTTCTTGTCCTTCAATTTTTTTACGTTGATTATCCATTGCTCTAAGGTCTAATTCTCTAGATCTTAACTTAGCAATTGGATCATTATCAAATTGAGAAGTGATTGATTTTTCTTCCTTCATGAATTCGTCCATCATTTCCGCAATTAAGACAGCTTTTCTTGCTTCAATCTTTTGAGACATCTGCATTACTTGTTGTTGCAACTGTGGATTCTGTTGTGCCATCTGACTCATTTGCGCTATCTGTGCTAGTTCCTGAGGGAACTCTAATTCTATCTGTTCTTGAGCCATTAAACTAATATGTTCAAAAACGTTTTTCTCCATAGAGGCCATAACCATCGGATTATTTCTTGCAATGTTAGTTGCCATGAAATTTAAATGCGAAGTGATGTGAGCTCTATGATCTTGACCAGGAAAAGCTTGAAAAGGTTTTCCAGATAAAGCCATAATGTTTTCTAAAGCTGGGTCCAGGGGTTGTGGTGGTTGAGGTTTAATTAATAACGTATCAATATCTTTTACACCTAATGCTTCATACATATTTCTATAAGCCTGGTACAAATTATGGATTTGCGGATTTGAGGTTGCCAGCTGCAACTCTGTTTGCGCAAGGGAAATACGCTGAGTTTGAGAAAAGATGTTGGGATCAGCAACTGGCAATATATCCACCCGATCATCAAAGTCTGCTTGTTTAATCATTCTCTGACCCCCAACAATGTCATACGGATATTCCGGTGGTAGATATAGCTTGAATACTCTTGCTAATAATCTGAACTCAGATTTTAAGGAAGAGTAAATTCTTTTATGAACAGCGGACATTGTTCTGCTTCCACGTTCTAATAATGCAACTGTTGTACCAACTGCTGCTTGTTGATTACCATCGCCAACTTGTAAATCTGCAATTGATGCAAATCTCTGGCCAGCTTGAACAACAATACCCATTAAGTTTAATAATGTTGCCGATGGTTCTTTAAATGGCAACATCATAAATGAATCTTTTAAGTTTCCACCAGGGGCATCTACGTCTCTAAACTCTCCAGGTTGAATAGATTGTGCGTCGTCTCTAATTCTAATCCCACGCATTTTAAAGCCTGCGGGTAAGTTGGAGAGCGTACCCGCATCCAGTAGTTGACGAAGAGCTGAAGTTGCAGTTCTTGATAAACCACCTATCATATGAATCAATCCAAAACCATAAAACCCTAGTCCAGGTAGAAATTTAAAGTGGACAAAATAGTCGATTTTATTTTTCTTTGGATCCCCAATTTCATAATTTCGTTTAATAGCTAATACGTTTCTAGTCGCTTCTTCAACTGTTACAATGTAAGGTATTTTAATTCCAGAAGGCTCCCCATCTTCATCAGTATCTTCAAAGCCTTCAAGATCTAAATTAATGTGGCACTCTAACAAAGTATAAACATCATCATCTTGAGTTTTTCTTTGTCCTTCTAATTCTCTTTCTTTTTTCTCTACGTCGTTTTCAACATTTCTCGGTTGGCCTAACTCTATATCTCTATAAAAGCCAGCGACTTGTTGTTTTCTTAATTCATTTTTAGAAACCTTTACCCGATGGATGATTGCTTCCGCATCTTCTAATGAGGTAGCAGTATACGGTACAATCAAATCATCTGCAGGTACAAACTTTGATGTTGGCTCTCCTTCAAGTTCATCGTAATAAACTTTTTTAAAAGCTGACCCTGCTAAAGGTAAATAAAATAGCATTTGATCAAAGTCTGGCTCATAATCTTTCATTTTCTCCATGAGCTCATAATTCATAAAATCTTTAACTCTTTGAGCCTGTTGTTGTTTTTCTGGATTCGGTGCTCCAATCACAGCTGTTCTAACTGGCCCATCGGCTGGTAATAATTCTTTGTAAGCTAATGCTTGAAACTGTGTTACAGCTTCTGCTAATACTGGGTGAGTGGCACCACTCGCTCCTTGGAAAGGTTCCGTACGCATATCGTATTTGAAACCTAATAAATCTAATCCTGTTGTATAAGTTCTTTCCCAATCTTTTCTACCCATTTGGTAGTCCATATATTTTTGAGAAAGATCAGATCCTAGTTGTCCTAAAACATCATCTGGTAAAAATTCTGCTAAGTTTGCATAATGCTCATCGCCACCTTCTGGTGAAGCGGCGTTAGGATCAAAATTAATTTCAACTGATCCATCTTCATTTTCTGTTGTCTCTACAGGCCCTGGTGCTTGTTGCTCGTCTACTGCAACTTCTTGTGCCGCTTCCTGAATTTCTTCTTCACCCGGAACGGTGACTTTTCCTCTGGGTCCTTGTGTTAAGGACTTGTCGATTTTGTCTGCCATTTTTTCTTTTCTCCTGCGTTGTTTTAACAGTATTATAGTTAATATTCAAGCCTTGAGGCGTGGGTCCTGATTCAGGCGCCAAGAGCCAGGTCTTAGGATATACCTGCGACTTGTTTCGCGTATTTACCATATATCGATCCCCCTTTATTCCTTTGAATCCGATATTGTTTTTTTCCTAATCCTACAGGTGTATAAAACATATCCAGAAAATCATTTATTTCCTCTCGGGAATAAGTGGGATTCCCTGCGTCATCCTTCATTTGAGTTAAAAAATTAGAAGCATTGTCCACATATTGATCCACTATGTTACTTACATATTGTGCTTTTTCCTCCTTAGATAAATCTGATACTTTAGTGGCCTTAGGATTTATTTTATTAATGTTTCCAGAGATATAATTTTTATCTACGGTGCTCATGTCAGCGTTTATAACTCCATTTTTATTCATTTGTAATAAAGCAATTCTTTTTTCCTGATTTTTAAAATGAGGCAATTCCTTTGCCGTCTCTTGAATGATTTCTACAATTCTATCATGATTCGCTTTTAATCTCTCGTTGACTTCTGTAATGGTAATCTTCTTGTCTTTAAAATCTTTAAGGATTCCTTCATTAGTGGAATGATATCCCCGATTTACCAAAATGTCTCGATTAACTACAGGATCTTGGTCTACGTTAGTTTGCAGGCTCTTGGCATTCGAGCCTTTAAATTCATCTGGGTAATTAGAGATCAGTTTAAGAGATTCAACATGTCCTGTATCCTCTCCTAGGGGGATAGTATTGCCCTTCTCATCTTTTAGTTTAAGACCAGCATCATCTAATTTTCTTCGTATATGATTTCTTACGTTGCTGTGTACGGTTCTTAAACCAGGATTAATTATGTCTAATTGAGCTTTATATATCTTATAACGCTCCTCTCCCTCCCCACTAACATTCTTTCTTGTTTTGGTAGCATAAAAATTAATTTTTTCTAAAAAATCTCCTACATCTATTCTACTTCTTTTACTGTCCCCTTCTTTTTTTACACCCAAGGTTCGTATTATTTTGCCTAAAGCATTTCTCTGATCCGCGTTTGAACCATCCATTCCTATAAGATTGCCAATATCACCTAAATGGGCATAATCATTTTTACTGACCCCTGAATTCTCTAGCCTCTCGTTGATTTCCATCACACTCTCTTCATTATTATTTTGCAAATCATTTAAAGCGTCGGTAAGAGATAAAGTTCCCTGTTCAACGGAAAGAGTTTGTATATTTCCTTTACCCTTAAAACCTATAGCCCTTAATCTGTCAGACAAAGTAGTTCCCTCAATAGGTAGATTGGTTGAAGCGTTTTTTATATTTGAATCATGAAATTTTTTTGTATACTCTTTTAACACGCTAAGATACTCTTTGTTTAATATAACCGGTTTATACTTTGTATTTACTTTAACATCTTCAATACCTCGAATAAACTTTTCGTAATCCTCTTTAGTTTTTAACTTAGGAATCTCTTTCTTTTGTTTTTCTAAAACTTCAGTTACTATCTGTTTTGCCTTAGGGTCCTGTATGTCTTTTACCTTCTTAGTATAAAATATTTGTGGTTTATTTAATTCATCTCTATCTAGACCTTCACCAAAACCGGGAAGTCTGGGTATTTCTACAGGGGGACTAACTGCAGGCTCTTCTTTTTTTATTTCAGGTCTTGGATGACCTGTGTGATGAGGCATTTTTATTTTATCATCAGTGCCCCATTTAATTCTATCATATTTTTCCCTCTCTTCTGCAGCTATTCTTTCTCTTTCTTTTTCTTTTTCACCTGTATCTCCGATATGTAAACCCTCTCCTGTTTCTGTAACAGATTTAGTGATTAGATCCTCTTTTTCTCTAGGTCTCAAAGCTAAAGCTGCCGAAGCCGTTAGTGCCCCCGTTTCTGGCAACCATTCTAACATTTCTTTTCCACGTGGAGCTTTTAAGGTTCTATTTGGCCCTGTGGCTCCTCTAAACCATGGAGCACTTGCAAGTCCAGCTCTTGAAAACCCAATCCGTCCACCTTGAGCAGCCTGCGCTCTTTTCCATTGAAGGTATTCTTCAAACGTCATTTGATCAGAATGATTATTCATCCAGTCTAATTGATCTTTGCCATAGTATTCTTCTAAGAGACTAGCTTCTTCATTACCGCCGCCACTATATTCTTCCGCTAACTCTTCATTAGAGAAACCAATTTTTTTCATTCTCTCTTGAAGCAACTGAATTGCATAATCAGGCTCAATGGCGCCAGCTTCTAAATAAGTTTTTAACTTATCAACATATAATTTAATCTGAGGAAGTTTGGGTTTAGGTTTTGGAAGTACTTCTCCCCCGTTGGAGAATCTCCGACGAGTAAGATACGCCATCATTTGATTGTAGTGATGGAGTTTCAATTTAAACTCCTAAAATATGTGCTAGTCCGCCCGAAGCTAATTTGATGTTAGTTTGGTCTTCTTCTATTACTTCTTCAACTCCTCCCGCCTTAGGTGAGGCAGAGGCAGTTCCTATTCTTAATTCATAAAACTCTTTTAATTCGTCCAGAGAATTTGGCTTACGACCTCTTTCTCTTATAAATTCTTTAACCACTTCTTCCATAGAAATTTGAGGTCTTTGTGACATACCTGATGTAGCTTGAGCTTTAAACTGCTCAAAAGACATTGGCTCTAATCCCATTTCTTCCATTTCAAAAACATATTTTTGATATTCTTCTATTAACATTGGATCTCCTGCCATTTGCATGATGCCTGATTCCTGAGGCTTGGCTCCTACACCTTGATCCCTCATAATTTCTTGAATGTTTAAATCTTCTTCGATTACGCCAGGCGTGTCGTCATCAGCCGGGTAATCCCACCAGTTTGCTCGTCTCCAATCATCATCTCTAGCCATCAGTAATACGTCCTTTG
>Ga0080013_1006504_pt1 | contig 10378 bp, 17 predicted proteins | sample ETNvirenome_6_85_FD_69236 | JGI IMG/M metagenome (GOLD analysis project Ga0080013, IMG submission 69236) | Marine viral communities from the Pacific Ocean - ETNP_6_85 (SPADES assembly) (version 2) | ecosystem: Environmental > Aquatic > Marine > Oceanic | place: Pacific Ocean | collected 2013-06-19
GGGGATAAAAAATAGTGAAACTTAAAAACATATTGTTGAGTTGTGTAATCGTCTTTGGGGGCTTGTCTCTATCGGGATGTTATACACAACTCGCTATGTTTCACCCAGACCTAGTGGATGATAGTGAAGAATTCTATTCGTATTCAGTAGCAAGAGTAAGACCAAATCTTACCTTATATGCTAACGATGAAACAGGACAGTCATTAGGTATGGCATATGGTACGATGTATAATCGGTTTCATAGATATTATGGTAATCAGTATAGTTATTGGAATCCATATTATTATGGTGGTATTTATAATGATTATGTTAACTATAACATATTTGATGGAACATATACAGTTTGGATACCAGGTATTAAAGAACAGAAACCAAGAACTTGGACAAGAGATGGTAAATCAAATACATCAAAATTAAAAGTTACAAGAACACGAACTAATACTTCTAATAGAGTATCCGACCCGTATCCAAGACAAGATACACCACAACAAGATACTTTTAATAGTCAAAGACCATCAAACAATTCAGGTACAAGAGTAACGCGAAGAAATTAAAAAAAATAAAAAAAAAATACGTTTTGAGCAATTTACCTGATATATATAATATCCGTCTATAATAATAGACAAAAGTTTTTTGACATTTGAAATTAGAACGCACCAGCAGGCATGCTGGTGTGGGGTTGACTGAATAACAGGTTACGCGAAAGGCTTGTAATGTATCCCAAACCCTCTTGTGGTAGAGGAGTATTCACCTAAATGTTGGTAATACTGAGCGACAGTTCGGGCGGGAGTTTGAGTCAACACTACTTGAAAAAGAAGCCTACTTTTTCGCTTCATTGGGAGTACCCGAAAGGAAATCTCCCCGAAAACTGGCTGAACTAAACCTTTCTTTGAGGGTTAAAGCAATCGGATTAGAAGTTGTATTCGCCTCAACGATGTTAATAGCATTGAGAGAGAATCGAAGTAACTTTCGGAAACGAGATATGAAGTAATAAATCAGAGTGATTCAATGTGAAATGGCATTTTCACACCCCCAAAATTTCAAAATTTTTTAATGGAGATAAACCGATGACGTAGTATATATATTATAAATACACACAAGCGGTTTGACAGTACCAAATGAAACTGTTGGTGGAAAATCACCTAAAAGTTTAGTGTATTGGTTGGTATCTAAAGAGGGACGGCGGTGGGAAAAATTTTAAAACATTTGTAGAGGAGGTTTGATTTTTAGTTTCCACCTTCACACCGAACGTAAAAAGAAAGCCTCCTCGAAAAATTTAATAGTTTTTTTTAAAATATGTTAATATTTATTATTGAAAGTCTTTTGACGGATTTGATTGTCCAAAAAGAATTCGACGCTCAACGTGAGGTCGAAACATAAACCGAATATCAAGGTTCAAAAGAAGTTGATATTCATAGTTGACTAACGTAACTAATAGGAGAAATAAAATGACTAAAGTTGCATTTCGAACAAATATCCCTTATTTCGATAGGGATACTTTTTTAACACCCTTTGATAAAATGTTTGACCAGATGGTTGAATCACAATTCCCTGATGTAGTAAAATCAGTAGGAGTTAAACCATACGCAGGCTCAGCATATCCAAAAGTAAACGTATATGAATACGAAGATAAAATTGGTATCATTGCTGAGATTCCTGGGTTGGATAAAAAACAACTGGAAGTTTCAGTTGAAGAAGGTGTATTAACAATCTCAGGAGATAAACATAGTGCTTTCGAAAATGATGGTGCTACAGTACTTCGTAGAGAGTTAAAACAATCTTCATTCAAAAGACAATTCGAATTAGGTGAATTGTTAGATGGTGAACATATCAAAGCTAATTTCAAAGATGGAATTCTTTCTGTAAGTGTTCCTAAAATCGAACCAGAGAAGCCGAAAAAACATACTGTTAAGATTGTATAATAATGCAAATCATCAATGTAAATGATGATAGGTATGTTGTCCGGGGAACGGTATCAGTTCATAAGGTTACAAATTTAACAACTGAAGAACTAAAAAATCAGTATAGTTTAGTTGATACCGTTCTGCGGAACGGTGATACATTTTATATGTGTATGAAAATTATAGAAAGTGAATTTAAAGATATAAAATAATATATATAATATTTATTATTGTATATTATGAGAGAAAATTTATGAATATTCCAAGTACAATACCTGAGGATATATACAAAAAGATTGTAGAAAAAATTCAAAAGACTGCTGAAGAGAAACCAGCAGATATTGTTCAATGCTTTGACTCAGTTATAAACAGACTTCCTACACCAAATGAAATAGAGGCTATTTTAATTTATTTAAATAAAGATAATATTCCACAGGCATAAATTATATGGAAAATAATAGATATTTTCAATATTTAGTAGGGTTATCAGCGTTACTTATTGCGGGTAGTGCTGCGTTTTTCTCGGTATTTGGGTTATCTAAATTATTTGCTGGAGCGACAGTATCAGTAATTATAATGGCAGGAAGCTTAGAATTTGGTAAACTTATTGGAGCATCTTTTCTTTATCGTTATTGGAATAAGGTAAATAGTTGGTTAAAAATTTATATGACAGTTGGTGTTATAACTTTGGTTGGTATAACATCTGCAGGTATATTTGGTTTTTTATCTAATGCATATCAAGGTGCAACAATAGAGTTTGAGAAACAATCTACAACATTATTGTATAAGGAAGAGAGATTAGAACAGTTAGAAGAAGATAAAGTATATCTTAAAGATGAATTAGAACAATCTATTGCTACATTACCTGATAATTATCCTACAGCTAAAAGAAAACTTCGTGAAGAATATAATCCAAAGGTATTAACTTTAAATGACCAGATATTAGATATTAAACAAGAGATTGGTGATTTAAAAGTAGGATTAATAGAAACGGGGGTAGATGTAGGGCCAGCAATCTATTTAGCGAGAGCATTTGAAACAGATATAGATACAGTTGTAAAGTTCTTTATCTTTATTCTCATTTTTGTATTTGACCCTATGGCAGTATCTTTGATACTTGCATATAATGTTACACTTGAAGAAAAATTTAAAAATAATAAAAAAGTAGATTCTAAAAAAGATAAAGATACTTATAGTAGTAAGAATAGATTACAAAAAATTTTTGATGAAGTTATTGAACAAAAAAGTATTAGAAAAGAAAAAAAAGAAAAAAAGAAAATTGGCAGAGGAGGCAAACCTGGTATTTAATGCCACAGTAGCTCAGTTGGTAGAGCAGCTGATTTGTAATCAGCCGGTCAGGAGTTCAAGTCTCTTCTGTGGCTCATTTCACATATTGCGGGAGATAAGCTGAGTAGGAGATACAGGCAGTTGACGCACCTGTAGAAAAATGCGTCTTAACAACAACAAACGAGGAGAACGATTATGAAAAAAAATCGTAATCTTATTACATTGGTAATAACACTTCTAATGCCTATGTTCATTTATGGACAGAGTATTAGTGGTAAAGTTACTGATGAAACAGGTAATCCCTTAATTGGAGCTAATGTAGTTGTAGAAGGAACTGATTTAGGTGCCGCTTCTATGGAAGATGGTACTTATTCGATTTCAATCGGAGAAGGTTCTTATACAGTTATGACTTCAGTTATTGGATATACGTCATCTACTAAATCTATTGATGTTAGTGGTGATGTAACACTCGACTTTAACCTAACGGTTTCGGCAGTCGGGATGTCAGCATTAGAAGTTTTAGCGTCTCGTGCAGGCGAAAAAACACCCGTTGCTTATACAACTGTAACGAAAACAGACATGGAATTTCGTCTTGGTAGTCAAGACCTTCCAATGGCTCTTAACCTTACACCAAGTGTATACGCAACTCAACAAGGTGGTGGTGCGGGTGATGCCCGTATTAATGTTCGAGGGTTTAATCAACGGAATATAGCCGTGATGATTAATGGAGTTCCACAAAATGATATGGAAAACGGTTGGGTCTATTGGTCTAACTGGGATGGTGTAGCAGATGCTGCACATTCTATCCAGATGCAACGTGGATTAAGTGCTGTTAATTTAGCCGCACCTTCTGTTGGTGGAACTATGAACATTATAACAGATCCCACTTCCCACGAAAAAGGTGGTAAGTACAGACAAGAAGTTGGTGCAGGCGGATTCCTGAAATCAACTTTTAATTATAATACTGGTATGATAGGTGATAAACTTGCCTTGAGTTTTACTGGTGTTAGAAAAACAGGTGATGGTGTCATAGACAAGACATGGACGGATGCTTGGGCATATTACTTTGGTGCAAGTTACGCATTAAATAAAGACAACCGATTCGAATTATACGCAATCGGTGCTCCACAACGTCACGGTCAGAATCTATACAAACAGAATATTGGTGCATACGATGCCGAATTTGCTGAAAGTGTAGAGGGATATGATACTGAAGCTCTTGGTGATGATGGTCAGTTCAAGGATGTTGGACACAAGTTCAATCAGAATTGGGCTCCCATTGATCCTTCATATACAGGTAAACAATACTGGTATATGTATGGTGCAAATACAGTTGCCAGACACGATCCTAATTATCTTAATGAAAGAGAAAACTTCTTTCATAAACCATTGGTTAATCTTAATCACTTCTTAACTCTAAATGACAAATCAAGATTGAGTTCAGTATTGTATTGGAGTGGTGGTTCTGGTGGTGGTACAGGTACTTATGGTAGGATTCCTACTATGGATGCTGATGGTAACTTAGGTGATGATGATTATAAATTCTATTATGGTCGTAGTCCCTGGACGCGTGATTGGAATGCTCTTATAGCTATGAATTCTGGAACAGATGATGTAGTGTATGTAGACAAGAGAGCTATCAGTAGAGAAACTGGTCAATCAGTTGGTATTTTGAGGAATAGTATTAATCGTCAGAATACATATGGTCTTATTTCTAAACTGCATATTGATGTAAGTGATGAACTTAAATTACAAGCAGGTATAGATTGGAGAACAGCAGGCATTGAACACGCACGTGAAGTTCGTGATTTAATGGGCGGTGATTTCTATATGGACTTTGCTGATGATAATTCACCAGACGGTAAGAGAGTTGGGTTAGGTGATATAATCGCTTATCATAATGAAACTACCGTTGATTGGTTAGGTACATTTGTTCAAGGAAATTATACAAGTGGCCCTCTTTCGACTTATGGAATGGTAGGAGTATCTAAAATAGCGTATACATACCAAGACCATTTCACAGTAGCAGATGAGAAGATTGTAGCAGATCCTATCTCTACTTTACAATGGAAAGGTGGAGCAATGTATGATGTTACTGATGACATTAGTGTTTATGGTAACTTTGGTATTGTTGAGAAACCACCTATCATGGATAATGTAATCTATTTTGATGGTACGGTTGCGTCAGATCCTACAAATGAAAAGTTCGTCAGTTCAGAAGCCGGCGTTAATTATAGTGCAAATAACGTAGCAGTTAAAGTTAGTGCATACAATACAGATTGGAAAGATAGAAACCTTACCAAATCTGTAACATCTGGACAAGGTAGTTCAGGTGATACTGATGTTATCTTTCTTAGTGGTATAAATCAGAATCATAAGGGTGTTGAAGTTGAAGCTACTACACAAGTTCTTGATTTACTTAGATTAGATGCTTCAGTAAGTGTTGGTACTTGGAAGTTTGCTGGTGATGCAGATGGTAACTATCAAGAAGATGAGTTTAATGAACAAGGTCAAGTTATCGGACAGACAACTACACCTTATTCTTATGCATTGGATGGTTTGTATGTAGGTGATATGCCTCAGACAGCGTATGTCTTAGGTGCAACTCTTACACCAATTAAAGGTCTTAGAATGTCAGCAGTATATAATCAGTATGATAATAATTATTCTGATTGGAGCCCTGGAGCAAGAGAGTATGATGGTTCAGATGCAGACGCTGATAGAGAACAAGTGTGGATGGCACCTGGATATTCCAGAGTTGATTTACATGCTTCGTATGACTTACCTTCAATTGGTGGGTATAAACTACAGGCATTCGCTCATGTGTTTAACGCAACAGATGCAACATATGTTCAGGACGCTGTAGATCATAGTCAGTACAATAGCTATGGTAGTAAAACTCACGCAGCTCACAATGCAGAAGTATTTCTTGGAACACCAAGATACTTTAATACAGGTATTTCTGTAAGTTTCTAAATGAAATAAAATATGTGGGGATGGGTATATAATTTCTATCCCCACTATTTATTCAGGGGCTCGGGAATGCTTGGGGTGTTCGCCTCCCTTGCACGGAGGATATCAGCGGGGTTCAAATCCCCGGAGCTCCACTATGAAGTTAGACCATCTTGGATACAAGAACGTGATGGTATAGATGAAGGTTAAAAAAGCTAAAATAGCTCTTGACCCGTATAGTATAAATGTGTTATATTAGGGTGTAGATGAGAGATAACAAATGAAACCACGATATTGGAAAAATCCAAAACCTGAAACGGTTAAAAAGTGGATTGATAATAATAAGAAGTTATATTCTAAAGAGATTAAGGAACTCTTATTCATAGTAGAACACGGTGTTAAAGATAATTTCACTATTAGTATGTATAACGCTCTTGTTAGTGGTAGGAAGATTACTGATAAAATGTTGGAAGCAATTCATAATATTATTAAACGAAATACACCAAAAGAATTAAATAAGAAATTGGAATGGCAAAAAATTGTTATTCCTAAACTTAATAATGTTAGAGAAATGATTGAAGTTGTTGAAGGTGGTCGAATTCATACACCATACAATAGGTCTTATCCTTTTATAAATTCTATTATTAGACAGGCTACTAAAAGAAGTTCTTTAACTAAGAAACAGATGATGGCTGTTAATAATCTTTATAAGAGATATAAGGTAAAATACGATAAAAAACTTGAAAAAAATGGATAAGAATTTATATCTTTCTCATTGGTATACTAATCATGAAAAAATTGGTGTTGAGATTCTTGATTGGTGTTGGGATAATTTAGGTGCAAGTAAATTTCATTCGTATGTACAACCACATCTTAGTTTTGATGAAATAGATAATGAGTTTTTAGGTGAATATACATCTTCAGAAAATGAAATTGTTATATATATTGATGAAGTAAACGATTTAGAAGAATTAATTAAAACAATTATACATGAATATCAACACTATTTACAATCTCCGTCTTGGTACACAAGACATTGGGATAGAAATTTAAAAAATTATTTTGACCACCCATATGAAGCAGAAGCTGAGGAAGTAGCCAATAAGTATTGGAAAGTTTGTAAAATGGAAATAGAGAAAAAAAGCTCTTGACAAATACATTATTTTGTTGTATATTATAGTAGAAGAAAATTAAAGAATGATTTGGACTAAAGACGAAATTTTTGAGTATTCACTAAATACTCTTACTAAATTAGAAGTACATTGGAATCTTGATGATGGTGAAATTATTGAGATTACAAAAGTTAAAGTTGATGAGGATTCTACTATGAGTGGAGATGATCTGTGGGATTCTGATTATGAGTTGGCAGAAGATATTACAGGTTATATTGAAGATGAATTTCTATATAGTGAAGATTTTTGGTTAACTAAATTTGGATATGATTTTTGATGATTGAAATTAAAGGTTCATTAAATCCAACAGTAGTTAATACTATTAGTGGTACTTATGTAGTAAGTGGTTCTAATTGGAAATCGGTTCCAGTGGGAACTACTTTAAAAGATGTAAAATGGATAAATACTAATCCAAAGATTAAAAAATCTAAACCTATGAGTTGGAAAGTAAAAGATTATACAATATCTTTTAATGGAAGTTTATATAGTTGTAATTGTTTAGGTTATACTTATAGACGAAACTGTAAGCATATTACAGAAATTTCAAATAGGCACAAACCAGACGGCCGTGGTGGTGCCAGAGTGGTCTAATGGGGTGGTTTGCAAAACCATTATTCGTGAGTTCGAATCTCACCCACCACTCAAATTAATAATTAATAAGGAAAAAGAAATGACACGAAATCAGTTTACAGAATCAAGTGGTGATTTTTCATTATATGGTGTGGCAAGATTTACATCATACATAATGTCTGCTATAGCACTATATATGGAAAATTTCCAAGTAGCTGCAATAGCATTTGGGTTTGGAGCCACACTTGGTTTCCTTCGTAGAATAGCAAGAATTTGGGAATAACAAATGGCTAAAAAGCAAATATATCATTCATATACAGATGATAAAGGAATACTGTATATGCAGTGTAAACTATGTGGTGAATATGTACCTAAAGTTGGAGAACACGCAATTGCAGTTAAATGTACTAAATGTGTTTCTTTAACAATGAGTAGTAAATATCCACCTGCAGTTAAGGGTTATAAACCAACAGGTCGACCACCTGGTTGGCACTTTATGAAAGAGTTTGTAGATAAAGATGGTAATGTATTTCATAAAGGTAAAGAACAACTTAAATTGAAGGGTACGTTAAAACCTACTAAGGTGAAACCACCTAAGAAGAGAACTAAACGCCGTACTAAAGATCAGATACTTGTAGCTAAGTATAAAGAAAAACAGGTACTGAAAAAGACAGCTCTAAAAAAAGCTGTACAGAAACAAAAAGATTTTTTGAATCATAATATAGATAAAGGATAAAATAATGAATGAAGGTAAAGTAAAATGGTTTGATGGTAAAAAGGGTTACGGATTCGTAGCTGAAACATCAACTGATACGGATTACTTTGTACATTTTTCCGAAATTCAAAGCGATGGCTTTAAGACTTTAGAAGAAGGTCAAAAAGTTACATTTGAAATTGGAGAAGGTACAAAAGGTCCAGTTGCCAAAAATGTTAAAACATTGAATTAGTAAAATTGGCTAAGAAGAAAAAGGTTATTCCGTTTCATATAACTCATAATTATAAACAATATGAGTTAAAAGATGGTACTAAGTATTGGGCGAAAGATGATGAACACGCCTTGTTATACAGAAACTTTGTTTTGAAAATAAAGGGGCCTGAGGTAGCAGGGATTATGACAAACGGAATGTTATTCAAAGAAGTAGGAATAGATACATAATATTGTGGATAATAGCTTAAAAAAGATTAAACATTTAAGAGCTACCTTTTTGCAGTATACACAGGAAAGATCTATTCCTGGAGCTTGGACAGAAGAATTGAAAGAAGATTTTGAAATAATAGAAGCATTAGAACTAGATTTAAATATTCGTAAAAGATTACTTATGGGTGATATGTTACTTTGTAATAAATTATATAGGAGATATAGTGTTTGAATTTATGGTTGTATGTTTACTGATTTATATTGCAGTGAAATTAAATGATATGAATAATAATAATCCGAGATTCTAATGGGATTTAAAGACGATTTAGTAAAGAGAAAAGATGGTTCTTATATTTTGAAATATAAGACAAAAAAAGCTAAAAAAGGTGATTGTGTTGAATGTGGAGATAATCCAGAAACACGCATGATGTTGTTTAGATATAATACTGAAGATATGCTTTTAGTAAGAGAACTCATTGAAGAACATTTAAGAACATATTTTACTCACGAATCTATTACTCCCATTTGGTGTAAAAAATGTCAAGCTTTACAGGAATATAAAGTAGATGTAGATTATAAAAAAATGTATAAACAGGATAATAAAGCATATTCAAAAGCGTTAGCTGAAGAGGAAAAAAATGAAACACGTAGTTACATTTGATAAATCATTAGAAAAACCATGTAAGATAGTTTCAGTTGAAGATGGACTAAAAATAGCTACAGAATTATTTAATATATTAAATAAACGTGGAGATGGAATTGGATTAGCCGCAAATCAAATTGGAATAGATGCTCAAGTAGCTGTTGTAAATGTTTGTGACCCACTAATTCTAATTAATCCTATTATTAAAGAAAAATGGGATGAAATACCTTATTATGAGGCGTGTTTATCATTTCCAAAAAATAATATTCATACAAAAAGATTTAAGAATATAGTTATACATACTGAACAAGAAGATTCAGATTGGTATTTTAGTGGAGCCGAAAATCCAACTGAAGGTAAAGGTAGTTGGGAACACAATAAAAAAGAAGATGACGAATTAAGGTTATTAGAAACAGTTTGTGTTCAACACGAAATAGATCATTTAAATGGAGTTACAATAATGCATAGAGAACATAAAAGAGAACCAATTAGAATTAAGAAATTTGGTAGAAATGAAATTGTTATGATTACTGATGGTAAAGAAACAAAAGATTTAAAATACAAAAAAGCAAAACCACTTATAGATAGTGGTGAATGGGAAATCTATATTGGAGGCCCGATAACATGATGAATAGAGAAGAATTTTATATGAGTGATTGGGATATGATGATGAAACTTTGGCCAAATTGTCCAGTTAAAGGATGTAAACATAAAA
>Ga0080013_1006505_pt1 | contig 10378 bp, 8 predicted proteins | sample ETNvirenome_6_85_FD_69236 | JGI IMG/M metagenome (GOLD analysis project Ga0080013, IMG submission 69236) | Marine viral communities from the Pacific Ocean - ETNP_6_85 (SPADES assembly) (version 2) | ecosystem: Environmental > Aquatic > Marine > Oceanic | place: Pacific Ocean | collected 2013-06-19
GGAGCGAGTCAGTCTTATCTCGTTTCCCTTCGTGTATAGTAAGTCGTTTAATAATCCTGCGAACTGTTCAAAGTCTTCTGGACGCCTGTCTGACTGTTCTCCGCTCGCTCCTGTTTTCTCGAAGTATAGACTGACGAGCTTCCCGTAGATGTCATCTATGTTCTTTCCATAGAGTGTGTGCATACTTTCCCAACCTCGGATTGGTTTTACGATAGAGAGAGCGCCCTGTCCTTGTCTTATTCCTCCTGCTGTAACCATTTTGAGATAGTATTCTCGGAAGTCCCTGAAAGCATCGGCAACAAAGTTGAGGGCGTAGAGTGATCCCTCTGATGGGATTGAGGCAAGGAACTTCTCCGATGGATAGACTGCGTTGCCTAATAAGTCAACCCTGCCGTAGTTTGAACGTAGGGATGAGTCGTGGAAGTTGACGTGCTTGGACAGGCGGACTACCTCCTCAAGGTATTGCTTGCGGAGGGCGAAGATGTTCTTTTGCGTTAGTGTGATAGTTGGCATTTGTTATTCGGTTCGAGTCCCTGGTGCTACGGACTGGGTTCTATGTTGCGAACTGCCCGCGACATCAGTTCGAACTCCTGCTTGCGAAATTTCTTGGTTTCGTCGGTTTTCAGCATTCTCAGCAGCAACGGCGGCAGACGCTGCTCCCTCTCGTTCGGCGCACATGCCAAGCGACTCGGAACTTGGAGTTGTAGCTGCCGACACTCCGTCAGATGCGTCTCCAAATGATACCCATTTAGTTCTCACTTTTGTATTCCACGTATTTCCAGAGGAATCAAATGATAGGGTGCTTGTTAAATCACTTACACTATACATCCCTCCAAGTCCCAGTGAGCGTGCCAAAGAATTCCTTTCGGTACTGCTGAATCCCAAGTCAAGAGGGAGTGGATCTATATACAGCACTGAACCTGGAAGGAAGGCGGTAGTTCCTAACAACTCTAATGAAGTATTGTATTTTTCTCGCAAGGCTATGTTTCCAGCGACAGAGGTTCTGTCCGAGAACAATCTTGCCTCTGCGTGTCCTGGTATGTCCTCCCTTTCAAAATCTATTTTCTTCAAAATCCCCTTGGAGGTTTCTCCGAAAACTAACGTAGGGTGGACTGACGGATTATAACGAATCCCAGAATTCACCTGCTCTATGACTGATAAATATTCTTGAGTGTCTCCTTGTTTTTCACCTTCGTCTACCGATGCTTGTAAAACCTCTTCGCTGACATTGTTAAATTTCGTCCACGACGAATTCGCGCCAGGGGTGTAAATATTGACATATATGTCAGTAAGAGAATCAACAGCTATTGTATTTACAATAAATCTCGGAGTTTCTATCTTGTCTTCATTTGTCCCATGTTCCAAAGGAATTTCACTAAAGACATCTTTTTCAACAAACCTCAATAATTCAACTATAAAGTCTTTAAATACAAGTGATTTTCTTTGTGTTTTCACAAATTTTCTTATCCACCAACCCCTAAATATATCCAAAGCTATTGGTATATCTCTTATCGGAATCTGTATGTCTTCCTCTACATTGTTTGGGTTCGTATACTTTACCTTTCCTAATAGAAAGCCACCTAGTTGGCTAAGGGCGGCTTGAATCCTCTTGGCTGCTGTGCCACTCGGACTATCTCTCGCTTCGTAGCAAAAGGGAGGGACATATGTTGTTTGGTGAGAGTGTGTTCGCGTCTTATGCGTTCCGACATAATAATGACGACTATTACGCATGGTTCTGAATCTGCGTGTTCCCCCAAGGCGGGTGCCTTCTTCAAAAAGAGTTTCTGCCGCAGCATCAATGATATCTCCTAAAAAAATAAACTTATCTTCCGCACGGGGCGCATAATAGGGGTTATCGCCCATGTGTAAGGTTCTAGTGACAGATTCGTCGTTCCTTGCTTCTGATCCGTTTGTGGATGCCAAGAAGTCAATACTGCTTAAATGTAGCTGGCCACTTTTGAGAGTCATGCCATGAGTCTGTCCTTCAGCAGATGTCGCACGAGCGTAATGTATATCAGTTTGGACGTCATTATCGCCAACAGGGAGGAAACGGCGGATATATAGTCTAGAAAAATGGAAGGCATCGTCGCTCTCTGATGGCTCTAAATAAATCTGATTTAATAGTTGTAAATTAATCTGAGCACTTTTCGCCTTTATTTCGTTGTCAAAATCTTCAATTGCTGCTTCAAGTCTACTTATGCAAGCGGTTGTAATGGCTGTGGTGTCCTCATCAGATTGTTGGTGGGCTAATTTAACTTGTTTTTTCTTTTCTCTTCTTTCTTTTTGGAGTCGCCTTAAGTTATTTCTCAACTCAATATTGTTAAACATATCCGCAGCAGGTGATAATTGTTTAGCCTCCCCTGATGCCACAAAGTCAATAGACAGTTCAACGCCGTCATATCCATTAAACTCGAACTGATGCTTAAGTAGACTTAAATAAAACACTTCTTCTTGTTTCCCTATTGCTTCTGCCCATTCTCTCCAATCGGATTTGTTGTAGTTTATCGGCTTATTGTTGACCTCTGCATATCCTATTTCGACTCTTATCCTTACCTGTTCTTCCGAAGTCACAAGTTCGTTGGAAACGTTTTCTTCCAGCGGCTGACCAGGATTTATCTTTATCAAATCTATCCATGAAGTCCTGCGTGTTCCATCTTCGGCGACATCTGTCACAGCTTGCGCCAAGGCGCTTAATCTATCATTTATTCGCTCCAGTATAATCGTTTTGTCGTCTATACGTTGTTGAATGCCTGCCTGATTTTCGGCGTCGGATTGACTCAATTGGGTTTCTAAACTAGAGATTGTATCGCTTATAGCGTCAGCGCGTATCGCGTTGAAGGCATAGTTTGGGGGAGTCGTCCATACAAAGTTCTCAATCGGTTTTGATTCATTCTTTATAAAAAATGTATTAATGTCTTTTGCAAACAGTTTCAAGTTGAACTTTATGTTTGTATCTATTTCCGCTGGGTTTCCACCAAGCCTTGTGAACTCTGCACTCTTTACGACAACGCCTTGCACGTTATCGACAGCATCTCCTCTTCTTCCCAAATAACTTCCCATAGGAAGGAGGTAGTTATATTCCTTTCCATTTGAGCTTATATATGTTTTATAAACTCTTATTTCTGGCGTTAAGCTATTTGTAAACTCATCTGGCAAGTCAATAAAATCATATCTTTTCTGTACCTTCTGAACAGAAGTAAGAATTTGATAATCAGCATCGACTGACGTAGGAATGATTGGCGGCATAACCTTCTCTTGTAGGTTGTCTTGACCAGCTTGGGTGCGGTATCCAGCTATAATGGTGGGAGCTTCTTCGAGAAGATTCGCCTGAAGTTGTTTTATTTCCTCCAATGACACGGGTGTTGATGCCATTATAGATATCTCAAGTATTTTTCAAGAGGGAGTGGAACTCTTATCATATCTCCGAGCTTTACATGCCCCTCGGTTGGCTTATTGTTGTAGAGCGCTATCGCCCACCAATATTGAGGGCGTCCATAATACCTCTCTGCTAGTTTATAATACCTATCCCCTGTCTTCCAAATATGGTTGACTTCAGTTAGTGTGCGTTTTTGAGCGGCAGATAATCTAATATTTGTAGGGGTTGAATACTGCTTGACGAGTTTCGGAGTCTCTCCACTATTGTTCACGCCTACAAACTTAAACCTTCTTGACATTCTTTTTGAGTTACTCGCCAATGTATTTTCCTCCGTGATATAAATAGTTGTTGTTTGTTTTTATCATTATTCTGGATTCTCCTGAACCCATTGAACGTCCCTCATCAACTGTTTCTCTTCTTCAGAGGCATTGTCGGCTGTACCCTTTATGGTTACATGGAGTCTCCATGACTCATCACTTCTGAGGTTGCTTGCTTCTCTCGCAGTTCGCACTCTACCGCGAGTTGCTGCGTCCGAAATCGCACCCTCGGCTAAGGTGCGGATGGCTGGTGCCGTATTCATCTGATCGCTGTCGAAGTCAGAGTCGTTTGGATGGATGACTCTCGGGAGTTTCGCGGGGTCTTGTTTGGCAGTGGGGAGCATATATTCTTGAACATTTATCCCTGTTCCATGTGGCCAATCTCTGCTGATGCCAACTGGGTTATGTGCCCAGCGCAATGGCTCGCCTGGCCTATTTTCTCCTCCGAAGCCTAAAGGTGTATCGTGGACAACAGTGAAGCCAATCTCAATCTTTACTGCTCTCGGCAATATGACGCCTTTGGTGCTGTGAGTTACGTCAGTGTCGCCGCCTACAGAATAGTCAAACACTCCTGCATCCATATCTGCTGTGAAGTTGAACTTGTTGATGAATACTCTTTCGTATTGCAATAAGTTGCCGAAGCTGGCTCTGAATTCCTTATGTCCTCCGAATACAGTATTGTTTCTCGTTGAAGTGACGGTTCCCGTAGAGTCTAAAACATTTTGTGACATTCTTTTATATCTTCCATATACTGTTCTCGCAAGCTTTTGACAATGACGGAGGTTGCTTCTTGACTCTGCGACTGTAAATGCGGCGAGGGTGAACGAGAGGGCTATTTCTCTCGTCGTTCCGCCATAGTTATGTATTGGGTTTATGCGTCCGTGTGATAAATCTTCTGCGCTCCATCGTGATTTGAATGTCTCGTTGAATGTATCTGGAATCATAAAGAAGTCTAGATTTATTAGTGGACTGTCTTGGGCAACTCCAGCACCTTCAGACAGTATTTCGACTAGTTGAAGAGGGGGATAGAGCGCCTCGCCTATTATTCCTAGAGTTGCGTTTATGACTGGTGGACTTTCAGCGTCGGGCGTGTCCTCTGCGTTTATGACTGGTGGACTTTCAGCGACGGGCGTGTCCTCTGCTTCTTCCTGTGGAGCTTGTTCAGGTGGAGAAGATCCTCCTTCTGGCACTATTTGGTTTGGAAGGTACATAACCCATTATCCTCCATATGATGGGTAGTTTTTATGGAGCGGGCTGACTTGGTTCGGATTGTCGATGCTACCGATAATCGCCTTGGCGCTGATGCTTATTTCTAAACTCTGTGGGTATATCTCTTTTTCAGGATGGTTTTCTCCTATGGAGGCTTCGACATTGTTTATGATTCCGTCATCAAACTTGATTCCATAGTCAAGTCCATCGATGACGCAAGTAACTCCGTTTACTGCAATTTCCTCGCCAATCGTAGCTGGCATTCCTTCCAACAAGTTCATCATATGAATGTTTATAAATGGTTTACCTACAAAGCTTCCGCCCTCGGATACAGTTGGATATAGCATTTGTATTAAAAGGTTCACGCACTGCCTATTGTGTCTTGCTTCATCTAACGAGGCGTTTGTCACTGTTAGGGTGAATGATATCTTCCTATCTGTTTTTGTTAGAGTCACGATGGGATCGTGCATGTTTGCACCGTGAGTCTGTCCGAAAGTTGGAGAGTGCGTGTCTGCAAAATCTGATATTAGGGCTGGGAACTCTACTGCGTGTCCAGTTGGTTCGTGAACAAACCTTACGACATAGCCTTGATTGTCTGCCCAGCCTGCGACGGATACTGCTTTATGTTGTCCGCTGTAGACTCTCATGTTTGCTGGCGCTGTCATGTCGTTCTAAGCCTTATTGGTCTTGTACCTGGTTCTCCAAAGTGATCATTCACTCCTCCTCCGAGAGTATCCTTGAGCATAACTGGGTTTGTCGTCACTTCTATTGGGCGATTGCTCATTTCTTTCATAGCTCCCTTGAGCGAGGCAATAGATGCAGCCATTGCCGCGTTTGAGCTTTGCCCAGCAACTTGTCCAGCGACACTTCTACTGGTTGCTTGGGAGGCGAGAGTTGTCATTGTAGTATTGTTAATAACCGCAGAACCTTTTGGCGGATGGATGAATTCAGGACCATTTGCGCCGACTATGCCTCCCTTTCTTCCGTCTGGCGAAACAAGTCCCTCTGGACCTTCCTCTCCAACGAGAGCCATTCGTCCCGATGTGCTATCGGTTCCTGCGGCGTGAGAGTCAAGTCCGCCTAAAGCTGCGTATACTCCAATACCTGCGGCGAGTCCAGCGGCTACGGTTGCCAAACCAATACCAGTCATGCCTATATTTACGGCGCGGGCGGCTGCTCTGGCTTTGTCAATACCAAGATTTATCTTTTCCAAGACATTTATCTTTTTCAGCCAACCGTAAAAGGTTACCATTCCTGCCACAGCTTTTGCCCCAAAAGTAAAAGCGTATGCGGCGGCTACAACTCTGGCGATAGTCGCGAGAAAACCCATTTCCTCTCTCATGAATGTAAAGAGTCCATTGACTTTATTGATTGCGGCTCCTAAGAAGTTCATAAGTGGCGTTATTGTGATGGCGAAGTTTTGAGCGAATATTGTCAATTCTTCCCAGAGGGAACGCCCTGCTGCCATTGACTCTTCTAATGATTTTGCCCTGTCTTCTTCTTGTTGAGTCTGCGCTTCTGCATTCATAAGGTTGCTCATAGTAGCGACGTCCATATCCGCTGCGTTTGCGATAGCCTTTCTTTGATAATAATCCATCGATTCCCAAGCCATCCCAGAGGCTTGCAGAGTATCTGTAAGATAATTTGTCAACGAATCGCCGCCTTCGCGAACCGCATCAAGGAACCCCATTGCGCCGAATGATTGAGTGCCAAGAACGGCGTTCAAGTTTCCTGCTGCTGATGCTGCCGAATCGAACGTGTCGTATCTTGACGTCATATCCATGAGTTCGCCGATTTCCAATCCTGTTCTTTGAGCCGCTTTTTGCAATTCTCCAAACATTTTCGTTGCATCGTCGCCGTATGCCGCCAGTTGGGGCAATGCTTGATTCAATTCTGACATAACTTGTCCGACATCTTTTCCAAGAGTCTGCGCCAACTCCATTGTCTCTTCTTGCATTCCTGTCGCAGCTTGAGTTGACATACCCAATGTTCTCGTCATTGTTTGAAGAGTCCCAGCGGAGTCTGTGACAGAGACGCCTACTTTGGCGTATTGTGCTCCAAGTTCTCCGAGTCTCATTCTTTCAGATTCTGCCATGACGCCAAAGCCTGAGAGGTTTGCTTGCAAGGCTCCGTATGATTCTCCCATTTCTGCCGTGGAGATGCCGTGTTGCCTGTTGGACATCTGGAGAGAAACTAGCTCATCGTCGTATGCCCCTGCTGCGCCTGTTGAGGCGTTGAATGCGGCGGTAGCCTTATCGTTCGCCATTGCCATCTGAGTCGTTAGAAGCTGTACCGTGCTAATGACGGAGGCTATGGAGTTAACTTTCTCCATGTACCTCGAAACCTTTTGGGTAATGGTTTCTGTTGCTTTGCTGTGCTGCTCCTTTTTATTGGCTAAATCTTCTTCTGCTTGCGCCGCTTCCTCATCACTGAGTTTGCCGCTGTTGATCTTCTCTTCGAGTTCTTCTATTTCCTTTGCTAACCTTTTAGCCTCGGTGCGAGAATTCATCCACGATCCAACAAGAGTCTCATTTCCAGATGTCAATCCAGTAAATGTTCGTATCGTCCCTTCGAGAGCAGTATCGAAAGAGTCTGTCGCTGTAGTTAAGGACTCAAGGGATTTCTTGTTGGCTTTCTCAGAATCATCGAGTTTTTTTAATGCTGCTTCTTTCTTAAGTATATCATCGGTGGTGGCTCCAGATGCCTTTAAATATTCTATCTCCGTCTGGATGAGTGCCCTTCGAGATGCGATATGTTCTTCTATAGATGCTTTTTCAGCGGCGTAAGCGGCTATGGTTTCTTCATGGCGGCGACTGGCGAGTTCCATTTGCTCGAAGGCTGCATCTTCTACCTTTTTCTTCTGTTCTGCGGCAGCGGTGGCTTTTTCAGCAGCTTTGGTTGCTTCTTCTTGAGCTTTGGTATGCGCATGTAGTGCTTCAGTGGCGGCGTTTATCGCCATTGCTTGATCCGTGAGTTCTTCTACGGACGCGCCCGAAGCAGCGGCATAATCCCTATTAGCTTCGGCAAGCGCCTTGGTTATTTCAAGTTGTCGAGTTTGAGCTTCAGGGTTGCCATCAAGCGCGGCTTGCTCGGCTTCTAGCGCTTTTATCTTGGCTTCGTAATCTATTGCCACTCTTAGTTACCCCCTATTTGAATGGCCAAACGATGCCAGTGTCTTTCTCGAAGTTCTTGATTGCTCTGTCGAGTTGGGCTTTTGACTTGTTTGCACCTGGCTTATCAAGTCCGTACTTCTTCATTGCTTTGAGGTATTTTGCCTCGTGTCCAAGTGCTTTCTGGAAAGATGCAATTTGCTTCTTGGTGCCTGTGACATTCAGAGGCATTATCTTTCCTCCAAACATGCCTCTCATCAGCATTTCTATGGCTCCGCCGAACATTGCGAGGATACCTTCATCTAGAGTTCCTTCTGCTTTGGCGTTTAAGTTGATTTCGAGTGGAACCAAATCGTTATCTTTATTCATTTTATGTCCTCCGCATAAAGTCGTTGCTTTATAAATAGTCTCTTATAAAAAGAAAACGGGCAATAATGCCCGCTCTCTGTTATCATTTTTTCTTCTGTGCCTTCTTTACCGCTTCGTTCTCGTCTTCGAACTGCTTTGATAGGCGTCGGACGAACCAGTTCCTTAGTTGGACTGGGAGATTGTATGCTTCGATGAAGCTCCAGCCTCCGTGATGTTTAAGATAGAAGAACTGTTCGTAAACACTCTCCATATAATCATTGTTTAGGCCAAAAAAACTCCGCAGTAAACGGCACCTCCACGTCGGCAACTACACCGCAGGATAAACATTCGCAGGGTTGATTCATATTGACGTTTGGTGTAACTACCTGAACACATGCTCTGATGTGTCGTGCGTCTTGTGCTGGCATATTATCAACGAAGTTATTGACTTCTCCTCTGTCTGTCACGCCATTGACTGACACTAACAGGACTTTTAGCAAGTCTGTTGACGCCGAGTCTGCAAGCTTATGCTTCGCTTTCTTAGCGGAGGTTTGCATAGCATCTTTCTCATCTTGAGAAGTGAAGAGTCGGAACTCAGCGGTGTATCCTGTTTTTGGAAGAACTGCTGTAAAAGTTCCATTGTCAGTTGCCGCTACGCCGCTTGTGTTATTTTCGTCGGGCTGAATGCCTTCTTTATTTTCGAACGCAGTCAAATCGAAAGTGTGCTGCTGTGAGACGCCACAAGATGGACAGGACACTTGTACTTTGTAGTCTGCGCCGTAGCCTGAAACTCTTGCTGCCATTAGGAGGGCGTTTTTGTCTCCGATGAGCAATTCGTCTGGATTGATGTCCTTATCGACGATAAGGTTAGATACAAGCCTTTCTATTGCGAGTCCGTTCTTGAGTAGCGCTTGAGAGGTTAGGATGTCCTCGTCTTTCGCTGTCATAAATCGGAGTTCGATAGTCTCTTGGTTGTGGAGCGGGTGATCCGCTGAATAGAACTGTCCTCGGGAAGGAAGCTCTACGAACTCTGTGGGCGTTACATAGGACAACCCTGTGGTTTGAGTTGGAGCAGCTTTGACTGCTTGTGCTGGCGCAGGGGAAGATGCCTTCGTGCGTCCTTTATTTCTCGACATTTACACCTCTAATGTATTTGTTTGTATTATGTCTTTATATTATAACACGCTTGGATGAATGTTTCAAGCGTTATTTTCTAGTTTTTTGGATCGTAGTTTGCCCAGTCGAACTGAACAGTCAATTGAATGTCTATCATTTCCTCGGAATCATAAGCGTGAGAACCAAAGTTTACTTCTGTGATGAAGGCGTTCTTAAGACTCCATTCACCCTTTGCTTGAGATGTACCTTTAACATCGGTTCCCATTTCTTTGATTACCAAATTTCCCATCGCAGATATTGCCGATGATTTAGTAATTGTTCTGCTTGTAGCTTCTCCAAGAGTCGCTGGATTACTGTATCCAATGTTCGTGAGATATCTCATGAATATATCCGATGCATTGGGACTTATAGCATCAACCAGTGTGAGACTGATAGTATTCCAAGTCACTCTTCCTGGGTAGTGGAAGGTGTGGTTGAAGAATGCGTGAGGGTTTGAGCTTACAGTATAAGACGGACGATCTACAGACTTCGCAAGAAACTGAAGGCTGTTTGCCTCTCCATCACCAGTGTCTGGTGTAAATTCTATAAGAAACCTAAAAGCTCTCTTTGGCTCGAAGTTGGGGTTTGACCAGAAATCTGTTGACATTATTTGTTTCTCCTATTGATATAAATAGTCATTAGTTTAGTTTAGTCCTCGAATCCTGCGCCTGTACTTGTAATAACAAAGTCGAGGGCGATGAACTCAATTGAGCGTGCTGGTTTGAGGAATATCTTGGCATACATGACATTTCTATCAACCAAGTCTGCGGTTGTTGTGCTTTCGTCAAGAATAATCTTGAAGTCTGAAAGTCCAAGCCTTGCTTGAACACTTCTCAAGAATGGCTCTGCTTTCGACAAGAACC
>Ga0080013_1006506_pt1 | contig 10378 bp, 4 predicted proteins | sample ETNvirenome_6_85_FD_69236 | JGI IMG/M metagenome (GOLD analysis project Ga0080013, IMG submission 69236) | Marine viral communities from the Pacific Ocean - ETNP_6_85 (SPADES assembly) (version 2) | ecosystem: Environmental > Aquatic > Marine > Oceanic | place: Pacific Ocean | collected 2013-06-19
GGCGAAGATGTATTAGCCCCTGAACTAGATTGGGTACTATTACTATTGCTAGGCCTATAATTAGGTGCACTTATTGTTCCTTGATAATAATAATTGCTACCATAATAAAAAGGTGATGGTCTCCAATAATTATAATAATAAGGATAGCTATGGTATATGGTTTGGTATACTCTTGGTCTTAGCGAGTTAACATCTAATTGGATTGTATCTCCTTTAGATGTAACTGCTAGTACTTTAATTGTGTCTTTTGGTGCTTGTTTGTAACTACCGCAACTAATTATTAGGGCAGTTAGCACAACCACAAATGCAAAATTCTTCCATGATTTCATTTATTTTAGTGTTATGTTCAGTCCAACTGAACTGTTATATATTTCTGAGTCCCAGAATTTAGTATATTCTCCTTCGAAAAATACACCAATACTTTTACTCAGCTTCCATCCAAATACCAAACCTGCTTGGTAATCTTCCCATTGTTCTCCATCTCCTTCAGCATGCATTTCATCATGACCTTCTGCGCTCCAGCCATTTCTATGTAAATAACTAAAGTCCTCATCTCCTTTAACATACTTATGAAAAGGAGGTAGATAAGATCCATATACATGCATCCAGAAGTTATTTTTGTAATGATACCAGTCAAAACCGACCACAGGAGATACAACACCAAAAGAATCAATGGTATCCCAAATCTCATTATTATAACGATTCATAAGATCAGTAAATACTGTCTCTCTAAATTCTAAATCTGTATGAGCCACTATTTCTCCATCTGGATCAGTCCAATACCAATCATATAATGTTTGGCCTTGATACTGTGTAGTGGTATAATGATCATCGTAACCATAATAAAATCCTAAAGTATACCAAGGATTTACTGCATTACCATTTTCATTAGTTTCGTTTAACCATATTTCTACTGGATTATAACCATAAGGACGTTGATGCGTACGATACATAGCTCCAGCTGATAAACTAAATTTCTTACCAATAGGTAATTTAGCTCTTACTTCTGCTGATTGATAATTAAAATCTATTTTACCTTGTTTTCTACTTTCAACTTTTACCATGTGGTATTTACCACTATGTTTTAAAAAGTATCTATGATTATCATATAGTTCGTCTCTTTCTCTCTCTTTTTCCCAATGAAATACATATTCTAATCCTTTAACAGGGGAATTTGTAGCAGATAATCCTACATTGTTTTCAGTTCCATCATAATATTGTTTACCTTTTACTTCATAATCATATCTAGCTAATTTACGAATACCGAATCCATATCTATAATCAAAGTCATGATAAACTGTACCATCTACCACAACTGGTATGTCATATAACCCTCCATCTGGGTTAGTCCTGACAAAATAATCTGGTACGTTTTCTTTAGGATTTTGCATATCACCAGCAACATATATAGTACTGTATTTAAATAATTCTTTATAAACATCTTTAAAGAATTGTCCCTGCATATTTAAAGTTATAAACAACAGGATTAAGGTGGTTAAGTTTTTCATTTTTCTTTTTTCTTTTTTTGAATAATTGTTCTAAGTTTACAGTAATAGAGAAAGTAAGTGAGCCGAGCATTGTGGCTTTTAAATCATCTATATCAAATTTATTATTTGGATGTTTTTGGGTTGAATCATAAGTTTCCTTTAAAGTCCCCGCTAATAAAGCTGTCCCTAAGCCAGCTAGGGTTGCTTTTAAAGGATCTTCTGTTTTATGATATATATATGCATATCCGACCATACTAGATACAGTACCCGCTATAAAATGGTATTGTTTATCTTTCTCTTTTAAATCTTGTGCGTGGCTAAAATGTGATATAATTAATAAAATTAACCACAGCTTCTTCATTACTTATATTTTTTAAACATTAATTTATACATTAATTTATTCCATGCTTCTTGTATTTTATCAATACATTTTGTTATTAATTTTTTCATTACTTTTTCTTTTTAGTTTTAACATAATAAACTACAGTTCCTGCTGGGGATTGTAATTCTACAATATCATTAGAGTTAAAATCTTTTAAATTTCTATACATAACCTTTTTATAACCCTGGGCTTTTAGCTTTCTAATATCGTTTTTGTAATCTACTTTTGCTTTTTCTATAGCTTTTTCTTCTTGCTTAATAGTACTTTGTAAACCCCAATAAGGAAGTCCTACACTCCAACCAGTCCATCCTAAAATCAAAGCTACTCGTTGCCATGTTTTAGTTTCTTCATCCATAGCTTGCCTCATATTCATCATTTTTCTCATTACCCTGTCTATTGGTATATTAGTAGCTGCTGAAACAAGTTGAGATACTGCTAAATAAGTAGGGTTATCTAAACTCCACCCACGCTTTTTAATTTCTTCCCTGTTCCATGAAAATGTTTTAGCCGTTGTTCTTAGCTTACGTATTTTTGAATCTAAAACTGGAGATACATTAAATACTTCCCATACTGCTTCTTCATAATCTGGGGATTTTTTATCAGTCTCTTGCATAATCACTCGGGTTACATTTTTAACCGTAGATATTGCAGCTCCCCCAAACCCAAGTCCAAATAATAATGAATCAACCATACCATGTGCAATGTCTGCGGCTCTATCTTTTTCTTCTTCCTCTGATTCATCATCAAATAGTAATACAAATAATGCTTGTTGTAGCGCATTAAATATTATATTTTGAACAGTAGTATAATAAACTATTTTAGATAAATTACCTAGATCACTTTCACGTTGGGTCATGCCAGGAGTTTTCCTTCTATTATATAAATCTCTAATAGATTTTTTAGTTTTCCTATTATATTGCATTGTAACGTTCTGGAATGCTAATAATACCCTACCCGCTAAACTTGCTTGCTGTTGTGATATTTTACTAGGGTTACTAGACTGCTGGGTTTCTTCTGATATAGCATAGAAATCATCAAATGCTTTTGCCTCTGCTTCTGCTTGAGTATAAGTTTTACCAGTTTTAGGATTTGTTCTTTTTAATAAAGCATTTCTTCTATTTATATAAAAAGTAGCACCACCAGTAGCAATTGCTAAACTATCCATGATTCTTGTAATAACAAACCCTTTATCAAGTAAATAAGCTATTGCTCCTTTCATTCCACCGTCTTTAGCAGCGTTTGCTAATTCAGCTTCATTAACATTAATCTTTAATCCATCGCGCCTGTTAACTAAATAATCAGAGTTCATTAATTTCAGCACAGTTGGCCAATACTCTTTACTAGCAAAAGCCTTAGCAGCTTGATATATATTATTATCACCCCAATTTACAAAGTTTACATTAGATATAAGCTGAAGTAATCCAGATTTAACATTTAAAAACATTACCGCACCAACAGAACCATTTAGCCAATCAAGCATTTCATTTACTATTCTTGCTCCTCCACCTTGATATACTGGTCTATTACTACCAGATTTCATTCTGCGTAAACTATCTTTTAATGCATCAGCCCATTTCTTACCGAATAGCGCCTCGAGTTTAAACATATTTTCCTGGGAGAATATAAGCTCAACATTCTCATCAAACTCTGCCATAACTTGTCGTCTAAGTGTTTTATCTATGTTAGACATTATGTCACTATCAATTGTTCCCGCGGCCCAATTATTATTTGGCGCTGGATACTGTTTATCTTTTTGTATTAATATTACTTCATCAGCAAAAACATTAAGTTCACTATTTGCTTCCACTGCTGCAACTAGGGCTTTTTGATCACGTTTAGAAAGGCCAGGAATTTCCATTCCTTGTTTATTCCATATATATACCCTCATTGCTTGAGACTTTGTATATGGACCCACCCCAATTTGATCCATTAAAGGATTTCCTTTTAAAGTAGATCGCAGTGATGGAAATTTCTTTTTAAGAGCCGCAAAATCATTAGCCACTGTAACTTTAGCAGATAAAATTTGTTGTTCAGCTTTATTATAAGGGTCTATTAGATTATCTGTAAGCCACTTAGCGTGTCTATTACCTTGTTTACCACTACCCATTATATCGTACATTAGACCCATAAAATCTTCAGCGGAGGGTGTTATAGTTAATTGTTTTCCTAACCATTTAAGAAATCCTTTATCTTTTTTCTTCCCTTCTAATTGCGCTCTAGTTCTAGAATATTCTGCCTCAGCTTTTAATCCAGTTGTTTCTTCTAGTATTTTATTAAATTCTGGACTTAACTTTCTTTTTTTACTAGCCTTAGCTATTACTACATCCGATTTAACATCTACTTGATCTAAAATTTGTTTGACCGCTTTAACATTAGGCATTTGATCATCAGCAAAATAAAAATCATTATAACCCTCTCCTGTTTTTTGTAACACCCAATTCGCTTTTGCTTGTGGGCTCCCATTTTCTAATCCTGTTATATTTTCTATTGGTATATTTAAACCTATACCATCTAAAAATATTTTAATGGCTGGAGCTGAAGCTTGTGGCCTTGCTGTTAATACGAATATATCACCACTGCCAAATTTATTTTGACGCTTTAAAGCTAGATCAGCTAGTGGTCCTTTTATTGCACCTTTCACATTTGTAAATTGAGAAAAATCAAATGATGCTCCCATTTCTTCTAACTTAAGCGCTCGTTCTGCAAATTCAGCTGGAGTTAATTCCATGGTTGCTTCTGTCATACTACCTGGTGCATAATAAGGCATATTAACTATAACCTTTTCTTTAGTTTTAGCTAATGTATCATCAAAATCAAATACGCTTATACCTTTCGCCGGCCTTTTTTTACTTGCTAACACCCTAGTTTTAAGATCATTTTCAAATTTATCTTTCATTTGCTGTGATGTCTCACCAGGATATGAAATAGTAGGAGCTAAATTTTGAGTATTCCATATTACTCTAGCGTTTTTAGCTATATTAGCAGGAATAGAAACTTTTAAATGTTTAGAAGCTTTAGCCTTACTTATATCCCCATTAACAACTCCCATAACTAATTCATTTTGATAATGAACTAAAGAAGGGTTTTTAGCTTGTATAGGGCTTAATCCTAATCCCATTTCAGAAACCAATGTTTCTTTAGTTTTAGGATTAATAATAGTATTTAAATTAACACCCGATGCAGCTAATCTTGCCAAATCTACATTATCATTGAATATAGTCATACCTTCTGGCAATGACCAAGCATATCCTGAATTATCTATTCTTGCATCATCTAATTTAGATAATTGAATTTGACCATAATTTTTTACAATAGCATCCATTGTAATATCTACATGGTTATATTTAATAGCCCATAGTAATGTAGCACCGATTACAGACGCAGGAGGGCTATGTTCTTCACGATATTTTTGGCCATCACTATACTTTTTACCTTTACCATATTGGAACCTTTTAGAAGCTCCTTTAAAACCTGCTGAGATTTTTATTAATCCTGTAGTAGCTTGATATGAAGCTGTAATAAACGGGGCAATACTACTAAGAGGTTGTCCTGATTGCTCCAATATTTTTGCATATAATCTAAGCGCTTTTTGATTTATTTTAAGCTGATCTGCGTGCTTATTTAAGAAAGCTTCATCTATTCTTTGGCCTTTAGGTATTTCTATTCTTTTAGGTTTTAAAGCCAATAGCTTTTTATTAAGATCTGAACCATCATTTTCCGCGGCCATCTCCATTAACTGTATATAAGCTGGATCTGTTTTTCCATAATAAGCTCCTGTATTTGGCATAAATTTACCAATATATTTTGGATTTTTTAATAAAGCATTTTGCTTTGCTCTAGTCTTAGGTCTTAATAAATAAGTACCATCGCTCATTATATAATATGAAGTGGTAGACTTTGAATTTGGAACAAATTCTCCATTTACTATATTCCCTGGTATATATTTTCTGCCAAAATTACCAAAATTAGATGCCTCTACAACAGCAGTCCCTATATTTCCATTAAGAACTGTTTCTAAATCACGTTCGTGTATTTTTTGTATATTTTCTAAGGAATCTGGTTTAATAATCACACCTTTAGGGTTTAGGTATTTTTGTGCCGCAAAAATATCGCGTAATTGGCCAAGATTTTCTAAACTTTCCATTTGAAATGATACAGGTGTTCTCCTTTTAGAAGCTTTAACTACATCTAAGGATCTTTTTTCTTTAGTTCTTCCATCATATATCCTTTCCACTTCATTCATAAACTCCTCAGCTGTTAATTCTGATTTAGCTTCTTTTAATTTAAAATCTAAATCATTCATAAACTCTGTATCAATTTTTGCTTCTTGAAATTGTTCAATAGTTAATCCTTTTGCTAATAAATCTATAAAACTTCTACGGCCACTTTGATCTTTTGTATAAAAATCTATTAATGCTTGTTTGTTTAATCCAGAAAGTTTGTAAATACCCGTACCTGCTCCTAAAGTTTCTCTACCTATTTTTTCTATATTAAACCCTTTAACAGTTTTAAATCTCTTTTTCATAGCAGCTATAGGAATAGTTTCTATATAACCATCATTTATAACCTTTGTTACAAAATCTTTATATTGCTTACCTTTTCCTATTGCAGCAACTACTGCAGCTCTTGTTGCTATATTTTGGGCTTTTAATTCTTTTGCAAGTGATGAAGGATTAAGTTTAGTAATTATTTTTTTACCTTTTCCCCCGATTTCTTTTACCTTACCTACAGAGCTAGCTATAAATTGTTTTACGCTATTTTTAATATTTGTTAAAATCTCTGGCCTAACATCAGCAGTTTGTTTTTCTATAGCTGCAATATCAGTAGGGTACTTTCTCTTTGCAAATTCCTTGAGCTTTTTCTTTTGATCTAAATCAATTTCAGAATCAGTATCTACTAATTGTCTACCTTTTTCTTCTAATTTTTCTTTACTTATAGTCTTTTTCTTTCTTTCAATTTCTTCTTTAAAGAAACCTTTCCCGCGCCTTCCTAATGCAAACTGCATGTAATTACTTAAAGATTGAGGTTTCCCAGTTTTACTATTTATTTTAGTATAATTTTTTGCAATACTTGGGAATTCAGCATTTAAAAACCCTAAAGCTTTTTCAACTTCAATATCCCCAGCCTTTCTAGAATATCCCATAGCTTTTAAACCTAAAGCATAATATTGATTTACAAGATCCGTTATTAATCCTTCTTCCATCTTAGCTCCCTCTTTTTGGTATTGTACCATTAAATCTTGAGCAGATTTTTTACTTTGAGGAGCAAATGCTTTATCTAAATTTCCCGCTTGCTGTTCTATAATATTAGAGATTTGACTTGTAACACCAACACCTAAATCTTTTCCTATAACAGCAGATTCAGTTAATAATTTTGTTTGAGCCTGATTTAATCCTTTACCTTCTCTACGCTTTAATGCATAATCTTTTACAAAATTATAAACATCTTTTCCTTTTTTAAATTTTATATTTACTAAACCAAGATTTTGTAATAAATTTCTTATTACTCTACCTACTTTTTCTACAATTCCATCATTTACAGATATTTCATTATTAATAAAAGCATCGGCTAAAAAATTTAAAGCTTCTTCATATTGAATATCAACGGGTTGCTTTTTATATAGCTCATATCTTTCTTTAAGATTTTCACTCATTAGCCCGTCTGTATCTATTTGTTCTATATAACTTAATAAAGATTTACCCAACGCCTCAGCAGCAGCGGGATTATCTTTAACAGTTTGAAACATTAATGCATGTAAGAATTCATGGTCTGCCACCGCAACATCTCTTACTTCTTTAGAAGTTTCTTTATCTACTATAATTAGTTGTTCTCCAGTAGTTTTATTTTGTAATATACTCCCACTACCGTCCGTAGCTGCTCGTCTATCCCAATTACCAGTTTTATTTTGTTCTTCAATAAATGCATTTGCCTCTGCACTAGATTCAAAAGCCCTCATGGTAATATTACCACTTTCATTAATAAGCCCGCTTAAACTTCCAATTTGCCTATTTAATCCTTGGGCGGCATTTATTTCTCCTAATTCTTTATTTATTTCATTTACTCTATCAATAAGTGGCTTTGCTATAGATTTATCAGTTTTTTCTATTTCATTTAGCAATTTAGTTCTTTCATTCATTAAAGTAAAAGACTCTTGTTTAGACTCTACATCATAATAACTAGGAATTTTAAGTAATGCATTTCTATCGGAAGATAATTGATTTAGTCTTTTATCATACTCAACTTCTGTTATATTACCTAAACTAAAATCAGCATCTAATTGTTTTCTAGCATTATTAAAAAGTATATTTGCTTGTTTATATAATTTAGGATCTCTTAAGTTTAATCTTGTATTTTGGGTTAATTCTATTACTTTAGCTACAGATCCTGATACTACACCACCAAACCCACCTAATACTGAACCACCTAAAAACCCTTCTCCCATTGCCTCTATATATTCACGGGCATTAAATTTTCCCTTTGTTAATTGCTCTACGCCTGTTTGTAAGCCTTCAGTCATAGATTCATTAACTCCACCTCTTAAATTTTGGCCAATAGCGTGTTTAGATTGACTTAGAGCTTTTCGTATATTTCCTTTTAATAATTGAGTAACTGCACCTCTTGCGAAACTCATTGATTTAAGTATATATCCAATCCCAGCTCTTTCTAGCCCAGCTATAGCCCCACCCGCGAACATAGCTGTATCCATTAGTTGATTTGCTTTTTCGGGATTAGTATCCATCCAGGCTAATAACTGTTCTCCAGTCATAGTCATAGGATCTATTTTCATATCTATTGCTGCCGCGTCTCGTAAAGTATCAAAAGAAATATTCCCTCCTTCACTTATCATTGTATATGTACCAGCTGTAAAAAAGTTAGCAGCCATATAAGGTAACTGCTTTAAAATAACTTTAGGCAAAAACCTTACAGCATCTGCCACATTGCCTCCTGCTATATTAGATAAAAACCCAGTAAATTGTTCTTGAGTAAATTGTCCCTTTTCATATTCTTGTTGCATTAATTCAATACCTCTATCTAATACAAATTTTTGATTTTCATCAATATCTGCTTGCATTAAGTCGCGTGCTTCCCCAAATGTCATAAGCTCTAAACCATGAGATTTTTTAAGGTTGGCAAGTTTTTTCTCATCCCATTTAGCAACATCTTGGCTTGTTACTCCAAATCCAAATGATGTTGAAATTTCTCCTTTTTTACTATCCCAAAAAACTAGAGTATTATCTCCGTCAATTAGTTTGTTAGCTTGGGAAGATAAAAGATATTTATTATTTCCCCCACCATGTTCTATTTTACCCTCTCTATTATTATACTCATCTTCGTCTTGGGTCCAAGATAAAAATTTATCAACTTTTTGAGTTAAATTTTGCATAAGGTTGCTTTGAGTAAATTTATCTGTAGATAAAGTTTCCCACCCTGTTACTGCCGCATCACTTAATTCTAAAGGATCAAACCCTAAGAATTTTTCTACCCCTCTCCATAAATTAAATGTCGGAGAAGTAGGTGATGAACCTGTAAGGTGTTGAACTAAAGCTGTAGCACTTATGCCAAATCCCAAATCATCAATTCCTGTGGCTCCAGTTAACGGTGTTTGTGCTCTTTTTAGTCTTATCTCTCCCTTAATTTTAGCTTTCATCGCATCACTTACATAAGGGCTTAAAGTATTATTAATGGAATTTTCTATAAGTTTTAATCTTTCTTCAAATCTTGGATCTGATATAATAAGATTATTAACAAAGTCAGTATATTCTCTATTTGCTAATTCTAATTTATTTTCCATTTCTTCCTTTCCAGGAGTCACAGTAAACTCATCATGCTCATATGTTCCTATTCCAAAAGCTGCACTTATACCAGAAAAATAATTTTTTGGGAACACATAAGAAGTATATCCACTTAGTTCCGCTTGTAAGTCTTGTTGTTTTTGTCTTAATATTTCTTCATTTTCTTTTAAAATAGCTTCTTGTATTTTAGTAATTTCTAAGTCATTGGCTAATGTATCTTTAAAAATTTCGGCACTAAAATTATATATTTTATCTTCATTGGTAAAATCTAATTTATTTTGAGATAATTTTTGATTAATTGTTTTACTAATTTCAATATCTGTTACTAGTTCTTCATTAAGTTCTTCCTCATCAGATGGTACCTCTGTTCCCACAGCTTCTTCAATAGGAATTTCTTTTCCTATTTTTTTAGCTTCTTGAATTTTAAAAGGATCAAAAGCAGGACGTTGTAGTTCCTCTGGTACACTTTCCTCTCCATTTATATTTAGAGTATCCGTAAGGGCAACTACCTCTTCTTCTTTATCTTTCTCTTCTTCAGGGTTTTGTTCAAATAACGCATCAATAGTTTGAAGCGCATTAGTAAAATCAATTGCCATATAATTATATTAAGAATATTGTTCTATAAAAGCATTAACTTCTTCAGTTCGCTCTTTAGGTAAATCTGTTATTTCTTCTGGTAATTTTTGATAAAACACTGGCATACCAGATTGCCATTG
>Ga0080013_1006507_pt1 | contig 10372 bp, 13 predicted proteins | sample ETNvirenome_6_85_FD_69236 | JGI IMG/M metagenome (GOLD analysis project Ga0080013, IMG submission 69236) | Marine viral communities from the Pacific Ocean - ETNP_6_85 (SPADES assembly) (version 2) | ecosystem: Environmental > Aquatic > Marine > Oceanic | place: Pacific Ocean | collected 2013-06-19
TAGACGACTTACACAAATTAATAAAGAACCACTCTCCAGCCACTAATGTTTGGTGGGCACTAGGAGGTACCGCCGTAGGCGTTGCAACAACCGCATTTATCGTTCATGTGGCAAAATGAAGAAGCATAAAGATCCGAACTATGTTGTGAAGGTAGAAAAGGCCATCGCCAAGAAGTACGGCGATGAAACAGTCCAGAACCCTAGGGGAAACTGGGACGAAGAAAAAGAGAAAGAATACGAAGAGCAGCTTAAGAAACTTGCTGATAAAGAAAGAGACACAGAAGACCGAGACGAGAAAATAGAAGTAGATGGTGTTTTAATGTCCAGAAAACTACTTAATAGAGAAACCACAAAAAGATCTTGTCCTATTTGCGGAGCTTATTCTTTCAAAATACGCGATGATGTATTCATGAACAAATTTGATTGTTGTTATAAGTGTTACATTCAGTGGATAGAAGGGCGAGAAGAACGCTGGAAAGCAGGCTGGAGGCCAGAATAAATGTCAAAAGATGAAAAGAAACATGCCGGAACAAAAGATAAAATGGACAGACATGTTCATGATATACTGGGTGTCCTTAACAGGATAGAGTCTCATTTGGCATCTCTTGTTTATGAGGCTACTCCGTCACGAGGATTCGGCGCAGACATAGAAAGAGCTATAGCCCAGCCCTTTACTGGTCAAATGAGCGAAAACAAAGATAATGTACTTGAAAGTATGATTATAGAAGAGCTTAAAAAATCTTTAGGAGATAAATAAATGGCAACTACAATGGAAATAGTTAGAGGTATTTCTCAAGTCATGGCAAACAGCCACGACGGAGCCCTAGATGACAATGGTGAACCTATCAAGGTTGGCCTAAAAAGAGAAGAAGGCGATCCAATTACAGATTCTCGCATCATGGACGGCTTTAAAGTTTCTCTTTATGGGAATCAGTTGTGCCTCCATTATCATTCTGAAATTAATCTTAAAGATACGCATGATAAGAATTTTGAGAGCGATCTTGAGCAGATGATCAGCGATATTGCAAAATTCATCAAGAAAGAATATAAGAAAATAACTGGCTCTTCTCTGTCTTTGAAGGCAGTCGGCGAAGTGGATGCGATTGTCCAAAACACCTCACGCGTCCGTACATGGGTTCAGGCCAAACAATACTTTGACATCGGCGGTGTTGACGCAGAAGCGGTTTCTGGCGAGAGCAAAGATAGCGTCGATTCAAAATTCAAATCTTTTCTTGACCAAGGCGGCTGGGGCAAGAAGGCCAAGAATGACAAAAGAAAAGAGCCAACACAAGGTCAGCCAATCTATACAGGCAAAGGAAAAGTAAAGGCTCGAAAGAACGTACACAGCCCGCTTAAGGCGGAGTAATGTCCTCTGGGCTTTCGAAGAAAGAAATTGTCAAAGAGATAATAAAGTGCGGCAAAGATTCGCAATACTTTATTAATAGCTATGCTAAGATAGCTCACCCAATGCACGGGCTAATCCCGTTCAAGACTTACCCGTTCCAAGACGACTTGCTCGCTGACTTTGACGACTATCGTTTCAATGTCATCCTAAAAGGCCGTCAGCTTGGAATCTCAACCATTACCGCAGCTTACATCTGCTGGATGCTTTTGTTTTACCGAGACAAGAATGTTCTCGTCATCGCAACCAAGTTCCAGACAGCAGCAAATCTAGTCAAGAAAGTGAAGTCGATGATGCAGGGCTTGCCCCCTTGGCTACGAATAGCCAGCATCAAGATAGACAACCGCACATCTTTCGTCCTAACAAATGGCTCAGAAGTTAAGGCATCATCGACATCAGCCGACGCAGGCCGTTCAGAAGCCCTGTCTCTCCTCGTAATTGATGAGGCTGCCCATGTTGAGGGGCTAGAAGATCTGTGGACAGGCTTGTATCCTACACTATCAACTGGTGGTCGCTGCATCGCACTCTCCACACCAAACGGTGTCGGCAACTGGTTCCACAAAACCTATGTCGAAGCAGACGCCGGCATTAACGACTTTCACCCAATAGTCCTTCCGTGGGATGTCCACCCAGAGCGAGACGAAGAGTGGTTCGCAAAAGAAACTCGCAATATGTCTGCTCGCCAAATAGCACAAGAGCTTGAGTGTAACTTTAATGCATCAGGCGAAACAGTCATCTCGGCAGCCGACATTAACCGGCTTTACGATGGAATATGCGAGCCCAAGTATCGAGTTGGCTTTGACCGAAACCTTTGGCTCTGGGAGCAATATGATGCTTCCTGTGCTTATCTTCTCGTAGCAGATGTCGCCAGAGGTGATGCTGCTGACTATTCTGTGTTTCACATTATCAAACTGGAGACAATGGAAGTTATCGGAGAATATCAGGGCAAACCAAACCTAGAACAGTTCGCTTCAATTCTTGACAGCACAGGCAGAGAGTACGGCGACTGTATGCTCGTCGTAGAAAACAATAGTTTGGGAATTTCCATCTTAGAGAAGCTACAAGAAAGAGAATATCCAAATCTTTATTTCTCTATTAAGGGAACTCACGAATACATAACAGAGACACAGGCACAGGGGATAAACAACTCTGTTCCTGGTTTTACCACCTCTTCGAAAACTCGCCCTCTAATAATCGCCAAGATGGAAGAATTCATTCGCAACCAACTAATTACAATATATTCTTCACGAATAATCGGCGAATTCAAAACTTTCATCTGGAACAACAACAAAGCACAGGCTATGAGGTCATATAATGATGACCTGGTGATGGCACTTGCAATTGCGTGCTGGGTGAGAGATACAGCATTAACAGTTAATCAGCGAGATTTGGAATATAAGAAGGCAATGGTTAATTCAATAACATCTTATAGCAACACCTTAAGCACGACCATTCCTGGCATGAGGGGTCACAAAATAGACAATGCTGCAAAACTGGAAGAACAGCAACAACAATACCAAGATTTCATATGGCTGATTAAAGGATAAATAAATGGCTAAGAATACAAAAAACCCAAGAAACCCATCATCAGAATTATTTAGGACCTTAACAAAGATCTTTTCTGGGCCGATTGTTTCTCGGAGAACACAAGCTGGAAGGAAGCTTCGACGCTCACAGATGGACAAGTACTCTTCTCGTTTTAAGTCGGCAAGCGGTCAGGAGTTTAAGAGAACTCGTTACAGTGAAATAAATACTACTCAGTTGACCATTATGGCTCAACACAACAGGGCCGAACGGTATGTTGATTTTGATCAAATGGAATACACACCAGAGATAGCTTCTGCTCTCGACATTTATGCAGATGAGATGACCACACACTCCTCTCTGTCGCCAATGTTAAATGTTGCTTGCCCGAACGAAGAAATCAAAGCAGTCCTTCAATCCCTTTATCACGATATTATGAATGTCGAGCACAACCTCTTTGGTTGGTGTCGCTCGATGTGCAAGTACGGCGACTTCTTTCTTTATCTCGATTTGGACGAAAAGGAAGGCATTACCAGCACGATAGGCATGCCATCTAACGAAGTTGAGAGGCTAGAGGGAGAAGATAAGTCGAACCCAAACTACATCCAGTATCAATGGAACACAGCCGGCATGACTTTCGAGAACTGGCAGGTTGGCCACTTCCGCATCCTCGGCAACGACAAATTCTCTCCTTACGGAACATCAGTGCTTGAAGCCGCTCGCCGTATCTGGCGCCAGTTGGTTCTTCTTGAAGATGCTATGATGGCTTATCGAATCGTCAGGGCGCCAGAAAGAAGAGTGTTCAAAATTGATGTTGGACAGATCCCGCCAAACGAAGTAGAACAATATATGCAAAAAGTCATTTCGTCGATGAAGAGAAATTCTATTGTCGACCCCTCTAACGGCCGAGTCGATCTTCGCTATAATCCTCTTTCTATAGAGGAAGACTATTTCATTCCAGTTCGAGGCGGCTCTGCAACAGAGATCTCTGCCCTGGCCGGCGGATCCAGAACTGGCGACATTGATGATGTAAAATACTTAAGAGATAAACTATTTTCGGCATTGAAAATTCCTGCATCCTATCTTACAAACGAAGCCGGCGCAGAGGAAGACAAGACAACTCTCGCCCAAAAAGACATTCGTTTCGCTCGAACCATTCAAAGACTACAGCGAGCAGTTGTTTCCGAACTCGAAAAGATCGGCATTATTCATCTTTACACCATTGGTTATAACGGCGAAGACTTGCTTGGATTTAAACTACATCTAAACAACCCATCCATTATCGCAGAACTGCAAGAACTTGAACGATGGGATAAGAAGTTTAGTGTGGCAGGTGCTGCAAACGAAGGCTTCTTCTCTCGTCGTTGGGTTGCAGAGCATCTGTTCGGCATGTCTCACGAAGAATTCCTACGTAACCAACGCGAACTCTTCTACGACAAGAAGTTTGATGCAAACCTCGCAGCAACCGCAGAAGCCGAGCAAGAGATGGCAGCAGGAGCAATGACCGGCGGCCTTGGAGGAGAAGAGGGCCTAGGCGGCGAAGAACTAGGGGGCGAAGAACTAGGAGGCGAAGATCTCGGCGGAGACGAACTCGGAGGAGAGGATCTCGGTGGCGAAGACCTTGGCGGAGGCGAAGAAGCCGGCGGAGAAGAAGATGTCCTATTGGCTGCTCCTGGTCGACGAGAAGATTCCCCCGCAGACATTCGACGCAAAGATCGTATTCGAAAGAAGGCTGCATACAAACATGTTCCAGCAGACGGCCGGCTGTCAAGAGGCCCGCGCAAGAAGAACTATGGGGCCGCCGCCGGCCCAGAAATAGGAACTGCTCGCTCTATTTATCCTGGCTATGAAGGTGCAACTGGCCTAAAGCCACTCGCCAAAGGGTTGTTCGAAGAGCAACAAACTATTTATGGAGAGACATTTTCTAAAGAAGAATTAAAACTTCTTAAAACAAGCAGAGAGGCCAAGAGGCTTATTAAAGAACTGGAAAGATCGGAGTTAAAAAAAGAATGAGACTAAAGCACAATAAAAAGCGTAACACTGCCTTTCTTTACGAGGTTCTAACTAAAGAGGTCGCAAAATCGATTGTCGAAAAAGATCTTGAGAAGAAAAATTCAATTCTTGTGCTAATGAAAGAATTCTTTAGCAAGGGAAAGGTTCTTCGACAAGAGCTTGAACTCTACAAATTGCTTGGCGAATCCCACGGTGCTGATCTTTATTTTGCAGAACGCCTTATTCAGGAGACAAAGAAAGAATACGATTCTCTCGACAAAGAGAAAATCTTTGAGTCACAAACTCGACTCATTGACTTGATCAACAAAAAGTTTGGTAAAGACATTTACTCCAATTTCGTTCCCAACTACCGCAACCTAGCAACAATCTCTCAGATTTTCGGCACAGAGATAGGAGTAAAGCACAAGGTTCTATTGGAGAGGACAATCATTAAAGGCATAGTTTCAAAGCCAGATGAAGTTGTTGATAGCAAGAGCATGCCACATATTGACGACTTGGTTTATAAGAAGGTTGTTGAGAACTTTAACACCAAGTACGGAGAAGAGCTTGACGAAAACCAGAAAGCCTTAATTGGAAAGTATATTACTTTATTTGGTGACAATAGTTTGGAGTTTAAAGCCTATTTAAACGAGGAGCTTCACAGATTAAAGGAAGAAGTCAAAAAAATGACTGAAGCAAAGGACATCAAGGATGACAAAGAAATGCAACGAAAGGTTGCATCCGTTTCTGAAAGAATGGAGTCTTTCAGGGATCAACCGGTCGACGACAAAATGATTCATCAGGTTCTTAAGATTCAGGCATTAACTAGGGAGATCGTACTTTAATGACAGTAAGAGTTATTATAGGAGACCAAGCTAAAGAAGAAAAGCCTTCCCCCGTTGCTGCAAAGATCGAACTTGTCATTCGTCGCACTATGGATGGCGATTACATGATAATGGACCACACAGAGGTGGACATCATTGTTATGCCCAAGAAAATGAAGGTCGTTGCTTTCCCGAAGGATTTGATGTCCGATATGATTTATGGAACTGAAAACCGGTTGTTTAAGTTCCTAGCCACCAAAGGCCTTATTGAGATTGGTTCTGTACAAGCCGGCTCTATTTATGGCTCACTCGAAGCCCGCCTTCTTAAGAGCGATAATTTCGATACAGTCAAGATGACGATCCTAAATCTCCAGAAGTGGATGGACGAAGAGCGACCTTACTTTGAGTTCGTAGAAAAATTTGAAGATATGGTTTCTGATCGATTCGTCGATCCAAATGACGAAGAATCCACAGAGCTTGGTGAAATCCCACACGACGACAAGAAAGGATCCTTGAACCCGATGCCTGGCAATGCTCACCACTGGATGTCTTACACTTATCAGGAATAGAGGCCAAATTGGAACTTTTATATTTTGTGCTCGCCGCCTATGGGATGACGCAACTATTGTGTTACGGCTTCATCTTCAACAAGATTCGTCCCAAACATCACTTCTTCCATTGTCCGATGTGTATAGGTTTTTGGGTGGGTGTTTTTTTGTGCGGAATAAACGGTTGGACAGAACTATTTACTTTCGAGCATACTGTCGCTAACTATTTTGTTTTGGGCTGTGTAAGTTCGGGAACATCTTATGTTTTCAACATGATTTTTGGAGATTGTGGGCTCAACATTCAACTTTCAGGAGAAGAAAATGCGAAGAATGAACATTCCACCAGTTCGCCGCTGTTGTAAAGGCTCTTAGCTCGTGCGGGTTGCGCCCGCTTTTTATTTTTTAAGGAAATCAAATAGATGAAGATTACAAAATCTAAACTTAAACAGATTATCAAAGAGGAGCTTTCGAGGGTTCTGGGTGAAAATGTACCCAATCCTGAGTTTAGAGCCAAGGTTGCCGATGCTCCTATTCGATATTGGGAAGAGCCCAAAACAGGCAGAGATCTGCACATTGATGGCATCAAAAAGAAGCTATACGGGATGCATCCCGATGGCACACCCGGCACCCGTCGGAACTGGGCGGAAACCAAGGATGGCAAGCCAGATGGCCCAAAAACACTCTATTGGCTTGATGCCAATGCTCCGCGATGGGATCGGTACATGGATGATGAGGATATCCAAGCCCGGGGAAAGTATCAAGAGCAACTGGAATGGAACATCTCAACTTTGGAAGGCCAGCTAGCCGCGTTTAGAGGGGCAGAAGGTGGGTCGGTTGATTTGCCTCGCGGGGAACAAGTTGATTGAGAGATTTTATAGGAGAAATAAAATGAAAATCACAAGAGGATACAACCGATAATGTCTAACAAAATGGTCCTAACCGAATACTATGCTCTCTGCGATGGAGGAGTCTGTCAAGATCTCTTGACCGAAGAAGAGAAGCGTGATATGGCTGACGGCAAGGCTTTCTATATGACTGGTGTTATGCAGAGAGCAGATGCTCGTAACGGCAATGGTCGCATTTATGGCAAAAAGGTTCTTCAAAGAGAGATCGAGAACTACCATAAGCTCGTCAAAGAAAGACGAGCACTTGGAGAACTAGACCACCCAGACGATTCAGTTATCAACTTAAAAAACGCATCTCATCTCGTCACCGATATCTGGTGGAATGGTGACGATGTAATGGGCAAGGTTCAGGTTCTCGATACTCCATCTGGCCAAGTTCTTAAATCACTTGCCAAAGCAGGTGTCTCCCTCGGCATCTCTTCTCGTGGACTTGGCTCTGTGAAAGAAGAGATGGGCAACACTATTGTGGAAGACGACTTCCAACTAATTTGTTTTGATTTTGTTTCAGAGCCATCAACTACTGGTGCCTTTATGGTAAAAGAGAATAAAGAGCCAAACATTTTTACAAAGGCAGACAAGATCAATCGTTTGCTTAATGACATCTTAAGGGACTAAAAAAATGAGTTATTCAAGTTTTAAAGACAGCAAACTAATCTTCGAGAACTGGCGGAAGTTCGTGAATGAGGAGGGAGACCCCTCATCATTTTCGAATCCGATGGAACTCGATCTTCCATCTTTTATTAACAAGATGCAACTTAAGCCATACCAAGCCATTATTTTAGGAGGACTTGAAGAATTTGATGGAGATTCTGAGGATGATAAGTTTATAGTGAAGCAATCAACATCAATATGCAGAGATCTCCGCCCTACACAAAATGAAGTAGTTGTATCTAAATCTTTAAAATTTTCCTTACAGAATCCAGAAACTTTTATAAAATATAACTCCAGCAATGGCCCATTTAATGTGGGCCCACCGGGCAACGATGCAATTATTACTTTTGGCGGCAAATTTGTCATCGATGGTCACCATCGATGGTCATCTTTATACTGCTGCAACCCTAATGCAGGAATTCATACTTGGAACATCTCAAAGGAAGGCTTGGATCCGACAGATGTCTTGAAGGCAGTGCAGGCTGCTATTTTTTCAAAGTTGAAGAAGGTACCATCCGCGGAAGGCGGCGGAATTAACTTGTTCGCTGCCGACAAGTCCACTATTTTAAATTATGTTCAGTCAGTTCTTTCGAAAGATCCAGCATCAGCAGAAAAGCTCCGAGCATACCTTGTAGGCCTACAAGAATTCAAGCAAATGGGACAGGCATTAGTGCATAAGCCCTTAACGGAAAGAATTATTTGGCCAAACATAGAAGTACTTCAATCAGAAAGTAAACCGATTTCCGGCGCAACAGAGCGAGAAATGATGCCACAGGCTGACAAAGCTGGGCCCATCGCTACCGGCGGAGAACTTCCGGCAGCCCTAGAGCCACTAGCCATAGGAAAAATCAATGTTTCGAAACCACTAAGAAAGGCAGCAGAGTGAAAAGATCAGAATTAAAAAACATAATCAAGCCACTCGTTAAAGAGTGCATCACAGAAGCCCTTATCGAAGAGGGTCTTCTGTCAAATGTGATTTCTGAAGTGATGAAGGGAATGTCTCCAGTTATAACCGAGGCAGCCCCCGCACCAGAGCGAACCCCCGTGATACAAGAAGCGAGACGGGAAAGAACTGCACAAGCAAAAGAAAATAGAAAGAAACTTCTCGATGCAATTGGGAAAGATTCTTATGGCGGAGTCGATTTGTTCGAAGGAACATCGCCGGCGCCAACTCAGCAATCTCCCGAATCGCAGGCCGCTAGTCCATTGGGCGGCGTTGCATCCGGTGATCCGGGAGTGGACATTTCAGGAATTCTTGGAATTGGCGGACACAAATGGAAAGCTTTAATATAGCTGATACTATTTAATGAAAGAAGGGAATTAAATAATGGCAACTGATGCAAAAACCGGACAACCAATTTTTGGCGGCCACAATAGTTGGGGTCGCACCCGCGGACCAAAAAACTTAACGGGTGTACAGGGCGGTGCGGTCACATTAAGTAGTGCTGGGGATTTGCTTGGCATCACAGCAACAACCACAGGCTATTCCACTGAAAATCAAAGATACTTGCATGTACTAACAGAAGACAATGATGCCGGCGACCCACCCGGAACCATAAAAGTGTATGGATATTGCCACGCTTTTCAGAGATGGTTTGAACTCCCACAATCGCATGTACCGGTTGGTGCCAACACCGCGCCCGACCCAGTTACTATACCCGCTCCGGCAGACTCTGGCCATTCAGATGCAGCGCTGCTAACTCCGGACGAAAGAGAATATCGAACGTATGAGATACTCGGAATTGATCGTGTTGCCTTCGTTGGCAGCAATGCTAACACCGATTGCTATGCCGCGTGCAGCACATTTTAAGAATTTATAAGTTTGAGCTATAATAAGGAAATAAAAAATGGCAACTGATGCAAAAACTGGACAGCCAATACTTGGAAGATACAGTGTCGGCCTTAACAATGTCGGATCATACCAGTCATCCGGCTGGCCTTGGATTACTGGATCTGCTCTGCCGGGTCCAGACGGTGAACCAGAGAAGAAGATTTCTTTCCCTAGGGTAACGAAGAGCATCACCGTGATACAATCGGGCTCACTTCCCATTAGAGTACACTTTGCAGCGACAGCCTCTGGTGATGTCGTCGACGGACATCATTATATCTCCACAAACAATGATAATGATTCTATCACTTTCAATGTGAAGTGCAAAGAAATGTGGATATCAGCACCGCAAGGTGCCAGCGGATATGAAGTATTTGCAGAACTGACTCAGATCCCAACTGGAAGCATGTTTGTCTTAACTGGTTCCGGACACACAACACCATAGCACAACCAAGAGGAAATAATGGCCTATAAAAGGAACACCAAGCACGGTAAGAATAGTTATCGAAATTATGAAAAACGAGATGGAAATAAAAAAGTTGCAAAAGTATTTGTACCTAAAAGCAGACGCCCATCCCATGTCACAGTTACCCCTCGTCCCAACGAGGATCCAATGCGAACTATAAAAAGATTCCTTAAAAAGTGCAAAAAGGAAAGAATAGTCGAACAATATAGAGAAAGACAATATTTCGTGAAGC
>Ga0080013_1006509_pt1 | contig 10371 bp, 7 predicted proteins | sample ETNvirenome_6_85_FD_69236 | JGI IMG/M metagenome (GOLD analysis project Ga0080013, IMG submission 69236) | Marine viral communities from the Pacific Ocean - ETNP_6_85 (SPADES assembly) (version 2) | ecosystem: Environmental > Aquatic > Marine > Oceanic | place: Pacific Ocean | collected 2013-06-19
TTTTAAATTTTGACTCTCTACTCCACTAAAGATACTATCGTATCGCAATCCAACGTATGCTTCGTTTAATTCTAATGTATAGTGAACTACATTCAATCCCTTAGATATTGCATAAGCACCCATAGCACTTAATACCCAAGATTTACCAATACCGGCTGGAGCAACTACAACTCCTAACTCCCCTGCACCCAATCCACCTTGCATTAATTCATTCATTATATCCCACGGTGTAGGTGATGTAATGCGAGCAGTTTCAGAATACCTTTCTTCTATATCTTGTAAATAATCGTGTCCTAAATTTCTCTCAACGCCAGCTTGCATGGCAATATCAATTAAACTTTTTATTTCATCACTATCGCCATCTCGTTCCAATATTTCGGCTGACCTAATTATAGCATCCTTTAATACTTGTGATTTATGGAAATCCAATGACTTATCTTTAACATAATCAAGGTCTGTTGCTTCCATGTTCTTAAATACTTCTTTTAATACATCTTTGACATTAACCTGTAATAAATCAGAGTCTATTTCTTGTATTTTAATTTTAAAGACATTCATAGTGATAACATCTTTATATTCGTTGTAATATTCTCTTATTTCCTTTATTAACCAACGAAAAGCATCATTACTCGTATATTTCTCATCCAATATGTCTACAATTTGCTCTAAAAACAATTTATCCGTAATCAAACAAACAATAAACTTTATTTGAAAGGAATATCCGTATTCTGATATAGTTTTTGTTTTATTCATTTCTTATTTTTCCAATAATGGTCTAAAATGTTAAATTCTGTTAACCAATTATCAAAATTTGGTATTTGTCCCCATAATTTATCCTTTACGAACAGAGTTTGCAATTGGTACTTAACTAACTTGGGTGCTAGAGAATTAACCGTATCCACAATCTTCAATTTTGTTTGATTTTTTATATCTGGATCATGTAGTTGCATTAAAATGTAATTTCTCTTTACTATATATTCATTTTTAACCAACATATCCGAAATTCTTGTTGTTTTTTTATTTGCTGAAACCAATAATTTCTTGGCATCAAAATGTTCATCATCAGTTAATGATGGAAACTCTTTTACTAATGTTTTTACTCCAATTCCCCTTACGCCAGGTATACCATCTGATTTATCCCCATCTACTATCCTACAAGTTAAGACATTTTGTGGATAAACACCAAACTCTTTTCTTATTAATTCTCTATCATAAGTTATTTTCTTAGTTGGTGAATATAATTCAATTCTATCATTGACTAACTGATAAAAGTCTTTATCGGCTGACATGATAGTACACTTTGAGTCTTTTAATGTTGATGTACAGATATAACTTATAACATCGTCAGCTTCGAGATTATCGAGGGATAATATAGTAATGGGGAGACACTCCAAGTATTCAACTAACCTAGTGAGTTGAAGTCTCATCGATTCATGTTCATTATGCGGTCCACCCACCCAATCAACCATCCGATTTAATCTACTTCGTACTTTTCTACCAGCTTTATATTCTGGGAATACTTTTTGTCGTGGTTTGGAAGAGTTTTTACCATCAAACACAATAATGCAACGAGTAGGTTTAAACTTGTTAATTGTGTATCGTATCGATTTCAAAAACCCCACCAAACCACCTACGTGGCTACCATCTTCATTTAAAGATGGATTGACACTAAATGCTCTTATGAAAGTATTGAAGCCATCTACAACTAAAACGTGATCATCTAATTTCCGTGTCGTAGGATTGGTTTCAATATCATCTTCATAGTCATAAAATCGTTTAGTTAATAAGTTCCTATCATATTCATTACTCATCCCTAAACTCATCATCTGTAGTGACATCATCTATGCCTAATTGACCAGAATCATATTTTAGAATTACCTTTTTACAGATAGAATCATAAACATATTCCTGAGTATCTACATCCGAAAGTAAAGCACCAAAGTCTTTGGATTGAAACTTATGTTCTTTATCATGTTGGTCAACAAAAGTATACCAAGCACCAGCTTGTTTGACTAACTTGTGGTCTTTCATTACATTTAACCAACTGGCAAAATCATCAATACCCTTATCAAAGAAAAGTGGAAATTCGGCACTCCTTAATGGAGGACCTAATCTATTCTTAATGACTTGAGCTCTGATTTTAATACCAATAGTATCTTTTTTAGTATCTTTAATTTGTCCCATATTCTTTAATCGAATACGAGTAGAAGCGTGAAAAGGTAATGCCTTACCACCACTTGTTGTCCAAGGATCACCGAACATTACACCGAGTTTTTGACGTAATTGATTAGTAAAGATTAAACATACTTTTTGACGAGCAATAAGTTGTGTAATCTTCCTCATGGCTTTAGATAAAACGATTGCTTTACTTGTAGCCCAACCATCTTTATCAAAGTCAGCATCCATCTCCACCTTAGTGGAAGCGGCAGCTAAACTATCAACCAATATCGTAACTAATTTATCTTTACTTGATTCACGAATCTTTGTAACAATCGTTTCAATAGTATCAAATATATCTTCAACTGTTTCCAAGTGAACATATAACATACTATCGGTATCTATTCCGATTGCCTGTAAGAATTCGGCTGAAACGGCAGACTCAGTATCTATATAGACAGCGAGACCACCTTTCTTTTGTGTAGAAGCAAGAGCGTGAGCTCCAATCAATGATTTACCACTACCTTCAAGTCCATTTATTTCAGCTATCCGACCAGCAGCAAATCCACCATGTGGTTTATTTGATATTGCTAAATCTAATAACGTAGAACCTGTGGAAACCCATTCCGTAACATCGGTTGGAGTTTCCTGTACCCCATCAAGAAAATAAGCTACTTGATGAGATTTGAATTGTTTGTTAAGTTCGCCAGCCAATACTTCAGCCAGCTCATCTCTATTTGACATGAATTTCTCCTATTAAAACGATGGGGCGGAGAAAGGAGGAAACCACCCCACCGTACCCGCGGGAATTATGAATTAAATAATTTATCAAAATCATCTTCTACTTTAGAAGATGCTTTAGTCGTAACCATTTCAGGTTCCGGCGTGCCAGAACTGTCATTATCCGTTGGGTTTAAGAAACTTGAAAGATGTTCTTTCAATTCGTCAAAGGTTGGTTCATTATACAACTCACCAATATTGGGTTGTCCATTCAAAAGCTTTTCCAAAAGTTCAGAATCATCCGTAAGAGTTGTCTGATTTGGTTTAACTCGAATAGTTGTCTTACCATACTGATTACCGGCTTCAGCGGGTGTTTGTCGTTCAACGACAATATCACGACCAACTGTAGCATCGGAAATATCACCGTAATCAGGATCTGCGATTATACCAAGAAGTTCTTGATAAACAGTTTTACCAAAACCCCAAAACTTAACACCTTCTGATTCTTCACCTCGAACTACAACAGGAACAAATGTTCTCATTTTAGGTTCAATTCGTTTTCCTTGAATCCACTCATCTTTGTTACCACTAGACTTCAGTTTATCAGCAAATTGCTGAACTGGGTCGGGGCGACCAAATGATAGTGGAGACAAAACGGTTTTGTTAGGAACTAAACTGTAATGAAAAAACAACTCACTAAAAGGATTGTTCTTATCATGTGTATAAGGCACAATTCTTACTTGTGATTTTCCTGGTTGTGGTTTCCAAAAGTTGTTAGATGTAGTGTTCTGTAACTGATTAAGACGGCTTTTTATAGCATCAATATCCATTATTATTCTCCATAGTTATGTTTAAGTGTTATTGTTATCTATAAATATTTAATTAAAAACATTTAAGTATAACGTATTCATATAATATACGAATTTTTTTGTTAAAATACAAGCTTTATTTTTTTAATAATTTTTCAACTTTTTCTTCTAAAGCACTTAACCTATCTTCGATAGTGTGTGGCTTTGTTCGATATGCCATAAATTGTGTATAAACCATATCAATCATTTTCTCTTGTGATATAACATTGGTTGGCAAATCGTTTTTGTTTTCTCCATACCATAATATAACATCTTTTTTCCAATTATCAAAGTCTTTTTTTGAAGAATTTTGAATATCAAATGTAGGAATGGGTTTTAATGGTTTTCTTTCCTTCAAAGGATTGGCTTTTAAAAATTGTTCTACATTTCGTTTGTCCTGATAACCTAATAGAAAAGTTCCTATATTTGAATTATACAACATGGGAGTTATTCCTCTTAATTTATTACTTGTGCGGATTGTATCGTAAATAACTCTTGATTTTTTATCATCAATATTCAGAATTTGAATTTTTTGTTCATCATTCAAAGTCTTGTTGATTTGTTCTATTGATGGTTGCATTCTTGTACACCAGGCACAACCACTTCTGGTAAAATAATATATAGGTGAAACCATTTATAAGTCTATAATCTTTAGTATCCGTGTAGGTATTCTTTGTAAGCCTTCTTTGTTAGAAATCAGTATCATGTTTTTATATAAATCCCATGGCACTTGATAACTCGTATCCAATACACCATTATTGATTGTTTTGATTAATTCATTTAATGCATTAATCGTATAAAGTGTATTGGTTATTTTCTTTCTATGTAATGAAATAGTATTCTGAACTAAATTAAAGTCAATGTCATCTTCTTGATTTACATTATAAGTACAGATTAATTCTTTTGGTTTATCTTCGTTTTGTAATACATAAATCTTATCAAATACGATTTTAAAATTCTTTGTTATGTCAATAATTGATTGATCGAGATTAAATTGAGTCGTGAATGTACAGAGTAGTTGAGTTTTCATATTATGAACTCCAAACTTTTTTAAATCTCTTATCATTTAAAATTTCATCTGACATCAACCCTTTATCTTTAATAAATTTTATAAACTCATTTTTTTGATTTTTACCATGAGCTTTACCATTAAGTAAATTACCATCCCCATCTCTGCCGTTTGCAAATTTACGAGCGGCGTTCCACACATCTTTATACACTTGTCTTTTTACTGGTGGAGCACTAATCATATCTAAAGCAAAAGCTCGATAAAAATTATCTGCACTAGTAACACTATTAGTTCTACGATCTTCACTTGTCAAATTACCAGATAACCCCAATGATTGAATTATTCTTTTACCTAATTTTGATTTTAAACCTTTTATAGATTTAACATCCTTTTTGTCTGTTATACCTTCTAATAATGTATCCTTTAATTCACTATATTTTTTATTTTCCAACTCAAATTCAGTCTCTAATAATTCCACAGTAAGGTTTTCGTTAAATTTAGCATCAGCTACTTTAGGTGTTCCCTCACCAGTAAGATTTAATTCTGGTCTATCATCTTCTGGTAATTTGTCATACTCTGATTTAGATATTGTCTCACTACCACCTTCTATATCGTAATGAATCTCACCCATCAATCTTAAAGCAGTTTGAGTAGTTTGTGGTTTAAGTTCATTTGCCTCTTCTATTCCTTTTTCTAATTTTTCAAAATCTTCTTTAGATTTATCTTTTAATGGATCAATATCATCTTCAAAAAAGTTTGGCATACTTTTGTCTTTTTTAATTTGATTAAATCTAGTAGAAGTTATCACTTGATTAGCTTCATGTTCTCTATTTTCCTTATCTACTGTGTTAGGTGCACCGTTATCGTCATTTTTTAAACCAACGACATGCTCTAAATCCATCTCTTCCAAATCAAGCGGTAAGCCGGAGTAAGCACAAACACCACCTTGTTCTAAATATATTCTCCAAACTAAATGACCTCTTGCCTTTGTTCCGGTATTACCTCTATCTACTTCAGCTTTTCCATTTGCATCTTTTTTAATATTAGGATCATTCACGTCTGTTGTGGTACTTCCATCTTCTTTAATATACCCGAGAAAATGTTGATCACCTATAAACTTTTTACCACCATCCCCAGCACCCACTAAATACCCTTGTAATTTTGGAGGAAGGGTTTCAAATGATTTTCTTACGAAATCTTCACTAATTTTATTTTTTCTTACTTTTCTAATACCCTTTTCGACTAATTCTGCTTTAGCTTCATCATATAATTCAAGTAGATTTTTTTTATTTCTAACTAATTGGTCACGATCTACCATACCAATATTATTTTTTAAAAATCCAGCATTACTTCTTCTTCCATATAAATGACCTAATGCTGTTAATAATAATGCATTCTCTTGAAAACTACCTTCAAGTGTAGAAGCAAGTTTTAAATCATTTGGAAGCATATTGTAAATTTCTTGTTTTAAAGACTCGTCTTCTTTAGTGTCTTCCTCCACCTCCTGTCTAACTTCTTTATCAGTAATTCTTATATCAGGATCTACATGGTCCCCAACATCTTTAGCAAGTTTATCTTTAAATTTTTTCCTTGCCTCTTCAGGACTTAAATGTTTTTCTTCACCACCTTCTTTATCTTCGTCATCCTCTTTATCAAATGGATTAGCATCTATTTTCATTGGTTCTGGTTTATCTTCTTCTTCATCTTCATCATCACTACCTTTTAATTTATCATATTCAATTTTAGCAGGATGTTCTTTATCCATTGTCTTTGCTGAACCAGCTTTCATTTCCTTTGATTCACCATCTTGTTTATATTTTATTACATCTTCATCATCCACTTTCTTCTCTAAAAATAAAATAACACTATCGGTTGTTTTGGTATCAATACCTTGTTTTAAACACAATTCCTTTAACAATACTAAATGATAAGCATTAGATGGATTAGGTGTTCCATCGGGAACTTTTGCTCTCCAGTCAAGCCATAATGAATTTAAATTAAAACTCATAATTCTTTATATTTCCATAGTCAAGACCAACTTTAGTCTTTGTTGTAAACCCATTAGTTTCAAGTATTTGTTTAATCTCATGTATTGTTTCTACTCCATCTTCCTTCGAATAGTCAAATAAAAAACTATCGTAATTATAATGAACGATTTTTGTTTTCTTTGTTAATAAATATGTATGTAATTTCATTAAGAGTTTAACATTTCGTTCAGTTTCATATGACTGAATATAGTAGTTAAATAACTTCTGAGCATTTAGATTTTCCAAATTCTCTTCTTTCAAAGGTCTATTATAAATATGTGAGTTAATTCTTTTATTCTGATTAAATTCGTCCCACATTTCATTTATTAAATTTTTGGTCATGTTTAAGAATTCAATTTTATTTGCAACATCATTTGGAATCCCACCATACAGATATTGAAATGTTTTGGTTTTACCTTTATCCAAATCTACGCCATACTTATCTGATAAATATTCATGTACGGGTGTCTTAGGAAATTCATAATCAATTAAATTACCAATCAATCTCGGATGATAGGCATCAAAGTCGAATTCAATAAAGATATCATTTAATGGAGAAAAACATTTCCTATGTTCTGGTGTCAAGGCAGCAAAGTTTAAATTGTGAATACTATTGGATGGTCGGGATGTCGTAGTGAAGAAATTATAATTCTGATATATTTTTTTGTCATGAATGTATTGAGCTACCTTATGACCAAAGGTTGAGATGATATTCGTATTGACTCCAATTCCATTCAGTTCTATTAGTGTGAATGCCTTTGTGAACTCATCGTGGAACAATTGTAACTCTGGTGTAATGTCTAAATCATCATCCTGATAGTTCATTTCTTCCATTATTTTGTGCATTGGATAGTAATACATGAAATCACTATCACTATAGAAGTTAGAGTACTTTACTTCATGTTTTACTTTATTGAAGTGCCAATAATCTACTACATTCGTGTCTAAATAATTTAAATCGTTTTTTATAAAGGTTTTGTAATCAATTCCTTTATGAAGTATGTCTTTATTTAGTTCACCGATTTGTTTTTCATAATGATTAGCATACAGTATATTCTGGTCAAACATCAGGACAATGTTGTTATTTGGGTGTGACTTTGAGTAGTTTTGTAACGATGTAACTGATTTAACCATAGGTTAATTTAAGTAATTTTTATGTAAAAGTCAAGAGTTTATTGAATAGTGTCCCATGTCTCTTCAATTGCTTTATCTATTGTTTTGCTTTTTTCATATAAACTGTCATCAACATTGGATTTTTCTTTTAACAATTCTTTATATGTCAAGTTTAACCTTTTTATAAACTCAACTATACCCCCGAACTCTTTAACAAACCAATCTGGTATTCTTAAACTATTTATACAAATTATATCAGGTGGTGTTTTGATTAAATAAAAACGTGCTTTACCTTTATCATAATCATTTAACTTAAAAGTAAAATCTCGTATTAATGCACCTTGATCATCAATTATCTTACTAGATGACAATCCATCTTTTTTAACAACTGGTGGATAACCCACCAACGATATAAAATCAGAAAAATCTTTTATTATTGATGTTCTAAAACGTTTTCTTATTTCAAGTGCTGAAGCTTTATTAAGAACTTTTTTCGGTATTAATAATATATCCTGTGGAGTTTGATTTTGCCCAAACACATGTGGTTTTTCATCTTCTACCGCAACACCGAGTTGCATTCTATAATCATTAAGATTACGTGATGCGACATATTCTTTGAATTTAAATTTATCATATACATGAATTCTTAGTTTATTTTCATCAGTAAACAAATTAAGTAACTTTTCTTCCATAAAACTGTATATGGTTTTAGTCATAGCATAAATGTATAAAAAATCAGTTGCATTTGATGCTGGTGTAAAATAATTCTGTAAAACTCTTGAGTCTTTTCTTTTCTCAAAATCATATGCTTTTAATTGACCTCCTTTATAAACACTATAATCAGTATTGATTTTATATCCAGTATATCCATTTGGTAAATTATTCACAGGAACTGATGACTCAACCACTTCCGGTAAATTATAAACAAATTGTTTATCATATTCTTGTAATTTGGCTTTAATAAATACTTTACTAAAACTCATTCTTCTATCTTCATCTACGGCTTCTTTTTTAGCATTTGGATCAACTCTCATAAGAGTAGTGTAAGAAGTTGTCCAACCAGCTGGTTGTAATTTTTGTTCCACGCCGACTATTTGAAAATAAACTCTTTTTGAATATGATTTTGGTAAAAAATTAATATTAAAAATATCACCATTGTTTAAATAAGTGTTCCCATAAACAGTTAAACTTAATTCGATTGGTAATATAGGTGATACCGTACTATCTTGTCCTGAATAAATTAATTCGAGTCTGGCTTGTTTACCGTAATAGTCCCGTATACTATCACCAAATAAAAATTTATCTTTATCTTTTTTCCGTCTTTCTAATGGTGTCTCTTTTGCTTTCGGTGGTTTGCCTTCATTTTCCTCCTTTTCTTTTGTCTGAATAGCATTAACTATTTCCACAAAACTCGTAGATAAGTCGGTGTTTCCAAGGTCATTTGCAGCAGTCTCTACATCATGAGCCGCTATACTTTCAAAATCAAATTTAATTTCTGTAGTTCTTTGTGTTTCATCTCTTGTATTAAGTGGTAGACTTTTATAATAAACCTTATCTGGAGTTTCTGTAAATTTATTAATCTCCAATACCTTTAAAAAATTTAAAGTATCTTTAGTTTGCTCATCAAATAACTTTGTACCAGTTTTATCACCAATTGCTATCATACTTGCAAAACCACCTTTTGGTGTTTGGAAATTATAAGAAAGATCAGAAACGATTGATTTACCCGAAGTTACATCAAAAATTAACATATCATCTGTAAGATTTTGTGCTGGCATTAAATTAGCATCCGTAATAGATATTGAAGAATGTAATGTATTTGGTGAATACATTTTAAGTTTTAAAACATCATAAGAGTCTTTATTAATTCGTTCTAATAGATAATCAATTGCATCATTTACATTTTGTTTTGTTTTAAAGGCTTTTGAAATTTCATCAACACTTATAAAAAGTTCTCGTAGTGGTATTACTTTTGTTTTGTAATCATTATCGATACTCTGATCAAGTTCAACATCAACACTTCGTTGTTCTGATTCACCTATTGGGATCTGAAATATAATTGCATAAGTTTTTCCATTTTCTAAAGGAGTATCTGCTTTTGCTCCAGTACCTAAAAGATCCTTTGGATTCGCTGCTATAATTTGATCTGCCGTTGGAACATCTGCTTCACTTAACTTATGTGCAGTATAGGGTGTGAAACTACGTAAACTACTTTCATCTGTTCTAGCGGATGATAAAAGGTCTATAATGTCATTTACTGTGGGCAGATCAATCCCTATACCCCGAGGCGAGTCCTTATAAATATCAATTGTAAATAATGTTTTACCAGAAGCTTCTTTTACCCTATATGGAAACGATTTGGGTTTTAAATCAGTATCTTCAAAATTTGGATCTAAAGTCCAATTTTGAAATCCTGATGTTGTAACTTTAAATAAAAGTTGTTGTGGTTTAGACGGGGAGTCTGATCCCTTTCCTTTGCCTTTATCGTATGTACTTG
>Ga0080013_1006511_pt1 | contig 10368 bp, 16 predicted proteins | sample ETNvirenome_6_85_FD_69236 | JGI IMG/M metagenome (GOLD analysis project Ga0080013, IMG submission 69236) | Marine viral communities from the Pacific Ocean - ETNP_6_85 (SPADES assembly) (version 2) | ecosystem: Environmental > Aquatic > Marine > Oceanic | place: Pacific Ocean | collected 2013-06-19
GAAACTATTATTATAAGATCCATTAGAGTTACTAACAATACTGCTAATACCCCTACAGTATCTATGGATTTATCTGATAATTCAGCCAGCACAGAATATACAATATTGAAAACACAAACACTTGCAGCTAATACAGCAGTAGAAATATTATCAGTACCTCTAGTTTTAGAAGCATCCGATGCTTTAAAAGCTACAATGAGTTCTTCAGATTCAACGCATATAGGAATGAGCTATATGGTTATTACTTAATGGAATTAGTACACATACCCATTACAAAGGTAGATGAGGTTTGGTCTTTAGTTAAAGACAATATACAGGAAGCATTAACTTATTCAGGAAATCAAACTGATATAGATTTTGTTTATAAAACAATCAAAGCCAACAATTTTCAGCTTTGGATTGTTTGGGATGAAAGTAAAAAAACCATTCAAGAACAATACAACGGAGTGGTTATTACCGAAATCATACAAAGACAATTAAAACGATCCTGCCATATTTATATTATGACAGGAAAAAACAGGCAACAGTGGCAACACCTAATTAAAGTTATTGAAGATTTTGCCGCACAGCATGAATGCGATAATATGGAATTAATTTGCAGACCTGGCTGGCAAAGAATACTTCAAAACTATAATTACGTCAGAACCCACATTGTTATGGACAAAGCAATAATAAAAAAGGAGAAAACATAAATGTCATTTTTAGGAGGAGGATCATCAGGAGGTGGACAGCAAACGATTACAACACCTGGACCTTATGAGCCGGCAAAACCTGCATTAAACCAGATTATATCTGAGGCAGGCAATTTATACAATCAGGGAGTAACGGCAGCAGGCTATGTTGCACCCTCTGCCCAAACCACATCAGGATTAGCCGCACAGGAAACAATGGCGACATCTGCCAATCAGCAGCTTGCAGACACTTTATCAGGGAAATATTTAAATCCTTTTTTATCTCCCATGCTACAGGGTTCGGCAAACGAAATTGCAACGTCAGTCAATCAGGAATTTACTGGAGCCGGCAGAACGCCAGGTTCAGGAATGAACCAGCAACAGATTTTATCCGGCATCACACAAGAGGCTTTACCCTACGCTTTTGACCAGTACGAAAGGGAAAGACAAAGACAACTGGGCATTGCCAGCGCAGCACCATCGCTAGTTCAAACTGGCGCACAGTTGGAAGATATACAACGACAACAAAACATGGCTCCCTACAGGGCTTTGCAGCAGTATGGAAGTTTAGTATCTCCCATTGCTGGAGGTTTTCCGGTAACGACTGCCGGAACAACTGTTAATCCCAACAGGGTAACGCAAGGTTTAGGCGGAGCTTTAATTGGAAACATGATTGCACCTGGAATTGGTGGTGCGGTTGTAGGCGGACTTTTAGGAGGATTATTATAATGGAAAAAATAAAGAAAGTATGGGCATTGGCATTGGCTCATCCTAAAATTGCTATTGCTATAGTGGCAGTGGTGGTTTTGGTTGCTCTTGCCAATTAGTATTTAAAGAATGAAAAAATTAACAAAATTATATTACAACATGGAAGTCAGAGTTAAGAACCGCCCAATGAAATATCTGGTGGTTTTATTAATTTTGGTGATTGTCGCAATAGCACTTTAAGGAAACATAATATGGGCTTGCTAAGCAAGGAAAAAGACATTAACGGTCAAAGACATATTCTGGCTTATATTACTCCAGACGAAGCCGGTCTTTTACAGGATATGGGAGGTCAGGAAATAATGACCAAGGAAGGCATACTTGCATATCCACCAAGAGATCAAAGCTATTCTCCTTCTGAAAGTTATGGAGGACCAGATAGAGGTGATGTAGGTGGCGATGTCCATCAATCTAATGAACCTGAAAGTTATGGTGGACCACACAGGGGAGATGTGGGTGGAGATGCACCAACGCCTACAGGACCAGACAGAGGAGATGTTAGTCCAACCGTTGAAGATGTGGGAATGGTACAATTCGTTAATCCTCAAACTGGAGAAACTGAATATAGACAGTCCGCAGAATCCTTCCGTCAGGCAAACCAACAGCAAGACAAAAACATTGTTCAAAAAGCAATTGATCTTTATCTGGAATACGGAATTATTCCCAACGCTGTTAGGCTGGGAGCAGAAGGTCTTGCAAAGCTGGGAGAGTTTAGTTCCGAGCTTCAATCCAAAGCCATGACATCCTGGTTCGATGATAGGCTAAAAAAGATTTATGACGAAAATCAAGACCTTGAGGATTACGAAAGCATTGATGAAATACCTGGCAAGATTGGAGATAAGGTAAGGGAATACGAATCTAAGTTGGAAGGTATAAAAGAAGGCACATACACCCAAACAAATTTTACAACAGATTATGGGGTTAAGACAACCGATGATGACGGAGATCGGCAATTACAAAACTTGATAACGCCCTATGCTTCCTATGCCGTTGCAGGACAAACTCCTGTCGATTCAATGGTTAATAAATATTTTTCAAATTTAAATAATTCTAACCTTGGAATTTCATCGGATTATCTAAGCACCTACAATGCTGCCAAAGCAAATATTTCAAACACTTTAAACATGACACCCAACACTCAGCAATATGGATATGGCAATACTTTTAACGACAACTATGCAAGAAGCATGACATCTGCCAATCCATTTTTTGACGAGCTAACTAACGAAGGATTAATATAATGCCATTTAATTTAAGAGGATTACTACAAGACGAAGAATTTTTATTAGGAGCAGGATTACTTTCTGCTGGATCGCAAGGTCAAAACATAGGACAAGCTACATTTCCAGCTTTAATTCAAGCTGGTAAGACTGCTAGTTTTTTTGATACTGCTCAAGCTAAAAGAAATAAAAATGAAGCATTAGAAAAATTATTATCAAGCGATCAAGTTAGCGATATAGATAAATTATATATATCAGCAGGTGTTACTCCACCTAAAAAAGATAAAATATCTAAAAGAACCATATCAGATGAAGCATTGAAAGTTTATGACAAATTACAAGGCTTAACCGGTCCAGCGTTTGATAATGCTTTTGAGGCATTACCTGAAAATGAAAAAAATGTTTATACAAAACAAATTAAAGGAAATGAAGATATTTTGAATGCATTCCTTAAAAAAGCGTTGACAGAAAAGAACAATAAATTATCAATGAATTTATCTAATTATGAATTATCCGGTAAAGCAACCAACAATTATAAATCAGTTGAAGATTTAATCAGTGTTATAAAATCTCAAAAAGGAAATGAAAATTTTACAGATATAGAAATTATTCAAAGCCTTATAAATGAAGGCTTATTACAAGTGAGGGGTTAATTAATGGTACAAATAGTTTTACCAGACAACCTTATAAATAAATCGGCAATTCCCTTATCTAACAAAAAAGAAGAAGAAGAAGAAGAAAATAAAATTGTTCTTCCGGATGTTCTCAAAACAGATATTTTGGAGGGTTCTGTTATAGATAAATTTGATGACTCTGGCAAAGAAATTAAAAAGGGAGCGGTTGAAAAGATTAAAGATTTTTTTAAATCTGATGACGAACCTAAAAAAGAAATAGATGATCCTATTTTAAAAGCTATATCTGATGTTGAAAAGAAATATAGTTATGACAACATATTTGAAGATTATTATGACAATGTAATTAAAAAAACTTATGGTGGTGCGGCAAGAGATGTAACTCAAGCCACAATAGATTTTACTAATTATATTGCAAAAAAATTTAAAAATGTTGATGATAATGTTATTGATATAAAACTTCCTGAAGTAAGTGAGCCGAATTATTTTGGTGGTAGTTTATCAAGGGATATTATAGGTTTTATTGCACCTTATTCTGGCATTACTAAAGCTGGCAAAATTGTTAAAATTCCAGAAGCCGCTAGCAAATTTTCAAAATCATTTAGAATTTTAATGAAAGGTGGTCTTGCAGAGCAATTTGCATTCTCTCCCAGCGAACAAAGGCTATCAACATTAGTTGAAACTTATAAAGATGGTAAATTTTCTAATGCGGTAACTGCATATCTTGCGGCAGTAGATACTGATAATGAAGATGAAGCAAGAATGAAAATGTTTTTAGAGGGATCTTTAATTGGTATTCCCCTGGAAGTTTTGGGTTGGGCAATTAGAGGCAGTAAAGTAAAAGTTAATACTCAAAATGTTAGCGATACAGCTACAACGCAAATTAATACAAAAGATATTAAAGTTATTCGCAAACTTGCAGATGAAAATATAATTAACATATCATCAAAAGCTGATGAAATAACTGCACTTAAAAATGAATTAAAAGAAGTTAAAAAGATTAAAGTACCTAAAGAAACTATTACAAGAACTATTAATGGTAAAAAGGTTAAAACAATAATAACAGATAAAGTTGCAGCAACAAAAAAAGCAAACCAAATTGCGGCTATAACTAATAAATTAAAACCTTTAGAAATAGAAGAAACCATTTTAAATAAAACTGCAAGAAAAACAGACCAAGCAGATATAGATAAAAAGATTGGTGCAAAACCAAGAACTCTTGAGGGTGTTAAAATACCAGACGATATTTCAAAACCATCTTTAAGTTTTAAAATTACCAAAAGAGTTAATGATGCAGCAGAAGAATTATTATTATCCGGTAAAGTAAAAAGAAATCCCAATATTAAAATTAATGAACAAATAGCTGATTTAATTTATACAGGCAGAATTTCTGATAAAGTCTTTCAATCTATTTTAAAAAAAAACAAAATTTCATTAGAAGAATTTGCAAAATTTTTCGGTGCTAACGCCAGCGATGCAGGTAGAACTTTAAATTCCCTTTCTCTTATTCAGGCTAAAATAAATAAATTAAATAAAATTTCAGGATCAGGCAAGGCATGGAAAAAAGCCCTAGACGATGGAGTGGAAGATGCACTGGACAGGGGTGCTGCTGGATTTTGGCGAAGATTAGACAATATTCGTAGAGGTTTAATGGTTACTCAAATAGCAACTGCCATGAGAAACTTTCAATCTCAAACAATGAGGCAGGGTTTAGCCGTCATGGAAGAAGCATTAGATAAAGCCTTGCAAACCTTTGCCAAGACTGTGTATCCGAATCTTAAAATTATCAATAAAGCTAATCCCATTAATGCCTTTGCAGGATTTGCAAGAATTTTTAGACAGTTTAATCCCTTTAAACATTCGCAGGTTAAAAAGGAAGTTAATGAAATTTTATCTTCCTTTCCCAAAGAGCAGGATAGATTATTTTTAAGGTTCAGCTCTGATGTGGTGGCTAAATCAGGGGGTAAGGGAATACTTAAAGGTTTAGAGAAAGCAACCAATTTATTAAATATTGTCAATAAGTTTCAAGAATTTATTGTTCGTAGAGCAGTATTTCAATCAAAGTTAAATAATTTAATTCTAAACAATCCTGCCTATTATAGTGGTAAAACTTTAAGACAAATTATTGATAGTGGGCAAACAAACATTATTAGAAAACAAGACGTAGCTCAAGCGGTAGATTCTGCACTTGAAATAACCTTTGCTAAAAATTTTAATAAATATGGTGGGGGTTATGAAAGTTTTGCATCATCCCTTATTGGATTTGTTAATAAAATTCCTTTTTCTCTTTCTTTGGCTATTCCCTTTCCTAGATTTATGATGAACTCTTTAAGATTTCATTTTGATTTTAGTCCTTTAGGAATATTAAATTTTTTAAGTAAGTCTGAAAGATTGGCTTTTGCAAAAGGCAATACATCAAAGATTAGTAGAGCCGTATTGGGAACCGCCATGCTTACAACTGCCTGGCATTTAAGGCACAAGCCTTACGCTGGTGAAAAATGGTATGAATTTAGATGGGGAGATCAAACCATTGATACTAGAGCTTTCAACCCATTTGCAGCATATTTATTTGTTGCTGATTTACTTAAAAGATATAACGAAGGAACTATTAGAAATTTAGATTTGAAAGGCTTTGCATCTGTTTTTATGGGAACGAGAGCAGGTACTGGATTATATTTAATAGATAAAATAATTGATGCTTTTTCAGGTGAAAAAGTTGTTCAAGATCCAAATGAAGCTATTAAAATGATTGGTGGCAATGTTATACAAACCTTTTTAACTCCCCTACAAACTTATTTGGATTTTGCTGCAAGAAATGATCCAGAGTTAGGAATTGTAAGAGATTCAAGAGAAGATCCTTTTTGGGGACAAATTAAAAAGAAAGTATCACCTAAAGAGTTACCACCTGTTTATTCAGCTACTTCCATTGAATATACAAAGGAAGGATTGCCTGTTGCTAAAATTATTAGACGAGAATCTCCCATGTGGAGGCAATTAACTGGATTTACTTTAGTTACTGCAAAAAATTCAGCAGAAAAAGAATTTGATAGATTGGGATTTTTACCAAGAGAAATCTTTCGATCTACAGGAATTATAGAATTAGATAAAGCGATCAAAATGAGATTAGCTCCTGCTATTGCCATTGGCATTAGCTCATTTGTGGAAAGTGATATTTATAATAATTTAAATAATATTCAAAAAACCTACGTTTTAAAAGGTATGCTTACCAAAATAAAAGAAGAAACAATGGAAAGTGTTAGAAAGGATTCTGATATTGTTCCTTATCTTTTAGAATATGATTTATGGAACATTCCCAATGATAAAAAGAAAATTATCTTAGATGTCTTGGGTAAGGAATTTTTTAATGAAATATTAAATGAATTTCCAAATAAAAAAACAAAAGACAAAAAAATAATTTTACCAGAAAACTTAAATTAATTATGCCAACACAATCTCAAAAAAATGCACAGGAAATAATTAAATTACAAGGGGAGGTCAGATTAGTGAATCAAAAAATGGATACCCTGATTAACAATCACCTTGCCCATCTTGATACAAGAATTAACAATATTAACAAAATTTTATGGCTGGTACTTATACTCGGTATAACCAGCCTGGCAGACATCATCAAAACGGCACTTCTTTCTTAAATAAAGCGGACACAGGAACCATTTCGGAGCATTTAGCCATCTGCGATTTAACGCAGCAGGGCTGGATGGTTTCCAAAGCCTGTTCCCCACAGTGTATTTTTGATTTAGTGGCGGTTAATGATGAAGGTCAGGTAAGGTTAATAGACGTAAAAACCAAATCGTTTCGTAAAAAAAATAGATGGACCATCTTCAGGAGTCCGTCTGCAAAACAGAAAAAACTTGGTGTTGAAATTATGGTCATTGATCCCATTAGACACCTTTTAAAACATAACGGCAAACATGACATCAAGTGAAAGATATTGCAATAAATGCAACCACCTATGCCACTGCATAGAGGCGGACCATAAGGATTGTAAATGTGAAAAATGCCATTGCAGCAGCAAAGAGTATTTTCGGCATAGGGATGACGATGCAAGCTATGAGAATAACGGAGGGGTTGTCATTGACAGCACCAACGATTGCGAAGGATGTCAATAAGATTAATGAAAGGAGAAAATATGTTTAAATTTAATTTGGAACTTCCAACTTACTCAGAATGGAAAGTGCAATTAGAAAAATTTTGGAAAGAACAGCCTGAACAAGCTAAAAAATATCAGGAACAGGTTCAGAAGTTCTGGCAGGATTTTTTTAATGACATTTGGATTAATATTCCAGGTGAGAAATAAAAAAAATAATGATTAAGGATTTTATTTTAAATCTATTAGAAACCTGTGGAAGCAGAATAAGCTGTTGGGCTTGGAATAAACGATGGTCTAATCGCAATTATAAGGAACGCATAAAAGATTATCGTAAATAAATTCATGCCTTTAGTATTAAGAAAAATGCTTGTGAGAGCAAGGATGGCTTATGCCGGTCTCAGAGGTCATCGTGGCAAACGATGGAACTACGAACCCTCGGAACACTATTTGGGAAGAAAGCCCACCACCAAACATGGGAATGGTAAATAATGGAATATTATTTTCATTGAGTATGATTATGAATCAAGAATTAGAACGGTATGTTATCTGGACTCTTGCCATTATATTAATTGTTATAGGCTTATCCGGTTGTTCCTATCCTTACGCACCACTGGGTAACTAATGAAAATATCTGAAAACACACCTGTTTCAATGCCAATGCGTAATCTGCTGTCTATTATAGTGGCAGTAGCAATAGGTGTCTGGGCTTACTTTGGTGTTGTTGAAACCCTAAATAAACATAGCACAACTTTAGAGTTAATGGAAAAAGATTTAAACCAAAATACAGAATTTAGGATTAAATATCCCAGGGGAGATTTAGGTCAGTCATCAGGTGAGTCCGAGCTTTTCATGTTGGTGGAGCATATTGCAGGCATCGTAGAAGATATGGGAGAAGAAATTAAAAGCATGAGAAACAATGCGGTTAATATTGAGTTCTTACAGAAACAAGTTGAAAAGCTACAAATAACTCTTGAAAAAGTTCAAGAAGAACATAGAAATATTAAAGTACAAAATGGCTACGTAAAATGATAGAGATAATTTTTGCCTTACTTATGATTGTAAATCATGAGATTGTTGAACATAGAATACAGGATACTTTAAGTGATTGTCTTAAACATAAACGAGTAGCAGAAAGAACATCTAAAGGAAAATCTATTCAATATAAATGTATTAAATCTAAAGCGGAAATTGAGATAAACATAGATGGCTCACACACAATCAAAAAACTCATCCTTGAATAAAAAGAATCCAGTCGCAAAGATTTTAAGAGATAGACGCTATCGTCAACTTGTGATAAAGAATAAGAAAGCCTATGACCGAAAAAAACATAAGATGGACAGCTGAAATAGTTACTGGACGATGCCCAGCATGTGATAAATACACTTCATTGGTTGGAATCACTAAAGAATTTTATAAATGTATGACCTGTGGTTCTGATTGCAAGCAACATGTGAATGGTAAAATATCATATTTACCTCTAACATATCCACCGGATGGTACCAGGCCTTATGTTAAAGACTGGTAATGACCAGGGTTAAAGGTTTATACGCAAAAATACCCCACGCAGCTATATTTCATAAAACAAGTATAGGTAGAAACCCCAGTAAATGTAAAATGAACAAATCAAAACGCAGAAGGTTTAAAAAATATCGCGGCCAGGGACGTTGATGCGACGTTTTGTCCATTTGACTATAATCATTTAATACCTTATATATAAGGCATGAAAGGTAAAAAAGTATGAAAGAAATGACAAACGAAGACAAACTAAAAAAAGAAATAAAAGAACTAAAAGATAACGAAGACAAACTAAAAAAAGAACTAAAAGATAACGAAGACGAACTAAAAAAAGAAATAAAAGAACTAAAAGATAACGAAGACAAACTAAAAGATGAAGCTAAACCTTTTATTGCCTATAAGGAACTAATTCTAACTGCCTCTAAAGCAGAGTATGACCCTAAAGATATCATAGATAGTATAAAATTTGTAGCTATGCACATTAAAAAAAAGAATTGGGAAATGGTTAATAGAGTAGGAGGAACTTCTGGTGATCTAATGGCAAGAGGCGCCTGCCCAAAATGTAAAATAAATTTAGTGGGAAAAGATCTTCAACCGAGGGACTTTACACTTCCTTGTTTAATTGAAGGATGTACTTTTAATAAATCAAAAACTAACACAGAAGAAATATCATGAACGTAAAGGAAATCCAAAAATGGATAAACAGCTCTAAACCAGATGAGTCTATTATCTACCACACTGGCCATTTAGCTGAAGAGAGAGGTAATCTAGAAATTAGAGAAAAAGCTAACACTTTTATGTTAGCAGCTCAACAAAGGAAAATAGATTTATTTCAAAATAAAGTAAAAGAAGGTAGTGCGAATCATAGACCTATCTATGAGTACATTGCAAAAAAATTAAAAAATGAAAGAAATAAATCTATTGGTCAAGGAAGATGATGAAATTAGTTACATTATTTTTAATGTTTGCTTCAACGAGTGCCAGTTATACTGTTAAACAAATACCCATGATGATAGTTCCTGAATTTACTTGTTATGATATTTTAAAAAGCAAAGTTAAAATGGATTACTTGCCAATAGGAGTTACATATAAAGGAAAACAAGTCTTTTCCTATTATTGCAAAAATACTTTAACTGGAAAGTTTATTCAATGAGAAGTTTTATAGAAAGTTTTATAGATGTTGGGTCGGGATACATACTGGCAATTTTAATACAGTTGCTAATTTTTCCGCTCTTCAATTTACATCCATCAATATTAGACAGTATGGGTATTGCGCTTATATTTACAGTAGTATCTATTACTCGATCTTGGTTATGGAGAATGGCATTTAAGAGGTACACATGAAAGAAATAATATTATATAATGAAGATTTATTACTAGCAGCTAAGAAGAAATTAAAATATTTAATGAGTGCTACTCATGATAAAAACCATCCAGGACCTTATTTTCAAATAGTT
>Ga0080013_1006512_pt1 | contig 10365 bp, 15 predicted proteins | sample ETNvirenome_6_85_FD_69236 | JGI IMG/M metagenome (GOLD analysis project Ga0080013, IMG submission 69236) | Marine viral communities from the Pacific Ocean - ETNP_6_85 (SPADES assembly) (version 2) | ecosystem: Environmental > Aquatic > Marine > Oceanic | place: Pacific Ocean | collected 2013-06-19
GATAGAACTATAGGTTCCTAAAAAACTTAAATGCAATTATTAAAAACCACAAAAGAGTAAAAACTTTGCTTTACAACAGATATATTCCAGAAACCGACCAAAATACTTTTATTAATTTTATATGTAATTCTTTAATTTTAAGTAGAATTCATATTTCTCACGTCCAAATTAGAAGATCTTTAAATAAAGATAAAGAAAAAATGGATCCATGGGTAAGGGGACAATTTGCTGGGTGTAACGAAGCTTGGAAATTTCTCACTCAAAAAAAGATGATTCAGTGTCAAGATCTTATCTCGTGTCTCATAACCATTAATGAGAAGTTGGTAGGTCAAGTGTGCAGAGCTGACACCTGCGACACAAGATATCAAAGTAGTGAATTAAATAAACTAAGAACATCAGAAGTAGGTGGAGGAGAGATCTCGTCGGTCCCACATGAAGAGGTTGCTTCATATGTAGAAAAATTATTTATTAATCTCGAAAAGTATGATCTCGAAAACGACAAATACATCATGCCGAGACGAGTGCGATTCAGTGCTGCCACTAGGCTTGCTAGAATTGCATGGAAAACTCAATTCCAAATAGGTTATATCTGTCCATTCTTCCAAGGAAATTGGCTCAGTGCAAGACTATTGATGAATATATTAAGATGTCACTGGTCCCTGCCCTGGTTAATTATGAGCACGGAAGACGATCCAAAGCAAGATGAAGGAAGAGCTTACTTTGATGAGAGAAGCAAGTGGTTTGATCTCTTTGATAAAGAAGGTGTCCTTACAGATAAATTTATTAATTAAAGACCCGATAATTACCCCCCTTTCAGTGCTTTAATAAAAAAATGTCCTTAAAACACATATTTTGTATGCTTTTAAAAAATAAAGATAAATGATTTTTCATCTATTTAGTGTTTTGTGTAATTCTATTTTTTAGTTATTTGTTTTTGTGAATACCATTTCTCATAATTCTACTTTTTTATTAATAAATTTTATTGCATTTAGTAGAGTGTATCTCTACAATATACGTATACTTACAGTGCACTCTTGAAGAGAGGGCCACATTATATAGCCCCCTGTGAATAGCCTCCAGGGGGCTATCTTTTTTGACTGATCAAAAAAAAGATCCTTGCGCCGCGAGACACAAGGATCGGAGGGGAGAAGAGAAAAGAGAATAATTAATTCTCTTCTCTCTACTGTAGGTAATTAATTAATAAAAAGCAGACAATTTCTCAAACTTTTTTAAAAACACGGTTCAGTGTCATCAATTAATAAATCTTTTTCCAGTTCAGTGTCAGAATCTTCACCACAGTCCCAGTCATCCAGCCGCTCAATGTTGAAGCTACCATTAAAGTCTTCCTCGGCAGCCCAGGCAGAACCCATGGTCTCGGCTTCAATGATCCGCGATATTTTGTTATTCCAGATTCTGTATTTCACTTCAGTGTTATCCTCTTGCTTCGGGCCCTTTTCTCTTAAAGAGCCGGCGTGTTTCTATAAATTTTTGGGAAAAGGGATTAAAAAAGTAGTTCTTTGTCAGTTCAGTGCCAGTTGACATGTATTACTCTTTACGTGATATTTAGACAAGTATCTAGACTGGATCAACCTTTGGGTTAATTTTCACTTCAGTGCCAGTTAAAATGTTCATATTTTTATTACTATCCTTGATCTGCTGCAGCTTCTCTAGATTAATAGAAAATGGGTTCACGAGGTCCGTTGGCAATGCCGGCATAATAAACTTCTTAAATAGCTCTGCAGTAATAATCACGTCCCAGATATTGTATGCCAGCAGCTGATTCAGTGCCTCTTCCTCTCCAGTCTCCTGGTAATACTTCCAGATAACTATGGCAAAGGACCCGTCGACGCCTTTGAGCTCAGCTGGGCGGAACATATTCTCCGCCGCTGCCATCTTTTTAAGTCCACCCTTTCTTCCCTCCGCCTTTAAAAAGAAGCGTAGATCACAATGCCTGGGGTGTCCGTTGATATTAAGGTCCTTCTTTATGAACTTTTCATCGAAGTAGGTTCCGTTAAATGAAACGACGCCGCTAGCCCGCCGCCAGTCTTCTTCGAGCTCCCTTGTGCAGTCTCCGAACACAAAGTGCTTTATCTGGCCACCAATGGACCATGCGCAGGTAGTAATGTGATCAAAGGTTGTAACGCCGGTCGTTTCCACGTCGTAGACTAGGATCCGGTCCGGATCTGCAGTGACTGTCGTCCTCCACGCGTCTACCCCCTTTTTGCCCCCTATCTTAATTGGAAGTCTTTCCATGTGATATCTTTCTGTAAAATAATTTATTAATTAGGCAGCGCTCTATACACAAGTTATACACATTGATAATTAGTGCCTGCCTCTCTATAGATCATATTTATATCTTTCCCCAATTTACCTATAAAACAAGGCGCCTCGATATTTCACAAGACGCCTCGCATTCCGGGGGGCAAATAATGGGATGACTAGGTTTGACCCTAGCCACCCCTAAACGACTCTTCATCAACTCTCCAGTTGCCTGGTTCATCAAATCTGCTTCGTCTAAATCGGGGAGTTCTTCTGGCTATTTCGGTTTCCCGCCTTTGCCAGTTTCTTTCCTCGACTGAAAACACTATAGGAGGATAATTTTTGAAAAGCAATGTTTTAGCTACTTTTTTGGAATCTTTTTTGACTTTCTTTCAAAAAAAGAGTGACCGGATTTAACTCCGATCACTCTTATTACAAAAACGTAAACGACTCTTCATCAACTCTCCAGTTCTAACTTGAGGTGTCGTCAATACCCTGCTGGATCATCAAATCCGCTTCGCAAACAAAAAGGACCGCCGAGGAAGACTATTCTTTGAAAGGATAAGATAAAAAAACTTCCTCGACTGAAAGCACTATAGGTAAATAAAAATCGAAAAGCAATGTTTTTGGAATCTTTTTTGACTTCCTTTCAAAAAAAAAGAAGGAAGTCAAAAGATTTATAAAGAATTAACGTAGTGAATTCTTTATAAAAGTTCATTCTTCTTCTCCAAGAAGAATCTTCATATATTCTTCTCCATACTTGCCAGCTACGTAGATCCTCCAGCATGCTTTCCCCACAATAGACTGGACCTCACTCCACTCCCATCCACATTCAAACAAATGATCGCAATGAGCTACAATTGAGTTTATTTCTTTTTCTTCAGCAGTCTTCATCTTCTATTTGGCTATAAAGCCAGTTTTCGAATATTTCGTAATCCTCTAAACCTACCAGCTTAAGGATCTCATCCATACTGTAGTTCTTCTCTAATAACTCGTTGCAGTGCTCTATCTTCTGTTCTTCACTCTCTTTAGGCATTTTACGCTGGTCCTTTCTTTACGTACCTGGCTACCCCGAGTTCACATACAGTGCTAGAAGCTAACTCATTAGCTAGTTCAATTCTATTTTTCATCATTTTTCATGATCCCAGGAGGTCTTAGCCACTGCTCTGGGTAATTGGGTCCATAATTAATAAATATTTGTTCACCATGATTAATGCTCTTTAATGCTTCAATTACATAGATCCTTTTGTTCGCCTTATGCTGGAGAATTCTAGCGTTTGGCTCTACTGAATGATTGTAAATCTGTATATAACCAGAACTTAGGACCAGTCTGCGTCCCAGCTCGATACATTCTTTACATTCACAATGCAGTGGCATAACAAGGGGCAACAGTGTCCTTATCTTTGGATCCTCTTGTCCATCCTTGGTCCTGATGGGAATAATGTGGATAGGAGCTTCTTCTATGATATCTCCATCATTAATTTGTGCAGTTGCAAAAACTCCATATCCCATTTCACAGCTTAAGATCTCTATTTTTTTTGGGACAGAAATCTTTGATTGCACAGTAGAAATTGCTGCAGTCTCTGGCTTTTTCTCAATTAATTCACGTAACTTCTCAGCTTTAATCTTTTCGTCGATGCTCACTTCAGTGTCCTGATCTGACACTTCAGTGTCCTGATCTGACACTTCAGTGCCTTGATCCTCCAGGGACCCTTCCTTAATTAGTTCGAGACCACGTGCCACGAGAGACTGAGCACATCCGGAGGACTCCTGTTCAGCTACGGTTTGAATTTCATCAGCTGTAGGGGCGTTGGGGTCGAATTTAGGCATACCTTCAGCGCGGATCCCGACAGGGGCGTCCTGAACTTCAAGCTTACCTGCGGCGGATTCCCGGGTGTGAACAGCTGGAGATCCGGTGCTATTTTTTGTCTTCTTCTTCGAACTTGCTGTCTTCTTCTTCGAACTTGCTGTCTTCTTCTTCATTTTTTATTCCTTATTAAAACCCGTAGTCTTCGCCTTCTTCATTTTCTAGCTCGGGATGATTTGTGGAGTACTCGCAGGTCCATGCGCCCAGAAGCTTCTGCAGCTGCAGGTGCCGCTCACAATCCATGCGATCTATCATCTTCTGCAGATCGGTCGGAGCCATGCAGGCTAGCTGATCGAGCAGACTGTCAATAGTGTCACTCGTGTTATAGTCGTATTCTCTTAAGTGATCCTCTAGGGAATAGTCGTATTTAAGCCGGATGTGGGTTTTTGTACACGAAGTCCCGTCTCGGCTAACGCGCCGCATGACTATTTTTACCTTTTCATTCAGGTCATCCATGGCAATATTTTATTTATTAATTAGCACAATTCGCCCAAAAAGAACATTAGTACAGAAAATATATTTTTTACAAATACAAGTTTTATCCTACATAATGTAGACCTATACCCTATATACATTTAAACTCACAACATACTGACATATAAAGTTTACTATTATTTTACTTTTTCTTATTTCGGTGCCACATTTTTCGCAAGTATACTTTGTGCGTTTTTGTAACTTTTCATAAAAATAAGCCCAGGTTCTCTTCAAATAATATAAAAAACACCCCATAAAAGCCGTTAAGAGGCAATCATGGGTGTCATGTTGAAGTTCTAAATTGTAGGGAGGTGGTTACGGCGGGGTCGTGTATCGAACAGCCCCACTTGCATCCACCCAGGTGCTGATTCTGAATAAATCATCTATCGGCCAACCTGAATCCTCTGCATTATCCTTGACGAATGTGTCCACATCGCTCTCATCGATATTATCGGGAATCGATAGGATTGTTGCACCACTAATAGAGGTGAAAGTTTCACCATCATTTAATACGACTACGAGGTTTTCAATATTATTATTCATGATTTGATCCGGTCCTTAAATTTTCTTTACCTGCCACGGCATCTCTAAAGAGAAGGAGCCGCAGAAGGGATTCTACGACTCCTACCAGTATGGATCCTCTTTAGCTAACAGACATTTTAATTTTCATACTTCTTCTTTTTGGAAAGAGCCAGCCACCCTCGTTAGGACCCAGGATCTCAGCTTCTATGTTGTAGCAGTCGGGTTTTGCTGCTAGAGCAGCTCCGGATATATGCATAAGAGTATTCATAACATCTGTGTCATTGCTATATTTAGTTGCTTCTAAATTGATCCTCGCTAACGAGTTAGATGATCTTTCGCTTATTTTAGCCAAAGATACCGACGTGTTGGCTTGAATTTGAGCCACATCTCGCATGTACTCGGCATACCTATCGGAGTGGCCATGAGAATCCAAATAAGACATCTCCGCCGCACACTGATCCATTCTTCTTTCTATTAAATGAGCTTTAGCTCTTACTATCGTACCTAGCATTTTAGTGCCTCCAAGGCTCTTCAGAGCAACGGTATTTATTAAAAGAGACAGGGAGCCCGCTCGCGCGAACCCCCCGTTCTATGTGGGGTTGAGATCAAATAATTAAATACGTTGTTAAACCCAGTGTTTTCATAAGGACTGGATCGTCCAGGGAGGGTCTTCCTTCTTCAATAAAGCTAGATCCTCCTTTGCATGTTCTGCAGCGAACATCCTTGCAGTGACTGCAGGGACTCTCGTTTCCAGATGATTGGGTATATTTTTCTCCAAAAGCATCTTCATACAGCCCACACGTCTTCTTGAAAGCTTCTTCAAGCTCTTCGCCGTCTCCATCGCTTCTTATTCCAAAATAAGGGAAGTGATGAATAAAGTTACCAAAGATTCTTTCGCAGTCCGCATAATATTTTTGAGTATCCAGGATGTGAACATGCCAGAACTCATCAATATCGCTCGTGGGCACCACGCTATCTTCTTCAGTGGCAGCCAAGTACAAGAAGTTTTTGTACATGCCGCATACCTTGTTTATCTTATCCATAGTCCAGTGCCTGCCAGTCTCTTTTTTTTGCATAAGCATCAGCTTGATCTTTATGCAGTCTAAATCTAGTTCTTGCAGGTCCTTCATTATCTGAGAAGGATCCTTGCACTTGCTTTTTGTTAATGTTTCCATTTTCAGTGTTTCCATTTTTTCGGCGCCAAAAATAATAGCACCAGTGTTTAAATTAATTACTAGTAACAAGAGAACAGTAAATACATGATTCGTAGATCATCAAGAGTAGATCCGTTTTCCGCCAACTACGTGCATGGAAGTCATCTGCTCAGGTAATTCAGTGTCCTGTAATTATATCCGTTTTCCTGAGGATATAAGAATCTCAGTCCTAACCAAGTCCATTACCATTTTGAGTCATTTCAGTGCCTCCTGCTTGCGATGTAAGCATCGGTTTAAAGTAAATCATCCTTGTATAATATGGTTCACACCTGTGAACTAACGTTGTAAGCAACGTTAACAGACTAGAAAAACAGTGTCAAGGACAAAATGCCCAATTTTAACAAAAAGTGTAACCCGTTTTACCGAATCACACTTTATGTAACATTATTAAATTAATAAAGAAGTATTCTCCCTTTACGTGAGAGAAGCTGAGAAAAAAGATTTATTAATTAATCGTCATTCCATACGTCCTTTACGAAGTTTACAACAGTGCCTGCAATAATGCCAGCCGCTGCTCCAAATAAAACACCCATTGGAACTGCCCATAAGCAGTAAAATAGAATTGTTAAAAATGTACCCATAATAGAATTCCCCTTTTTATCTACGATCATATAAAAAATGGTAACAGTGCATTAAAAACGTCTAAAGCACCATTACCATCATCACATCTATATATTTCTTTATTAAATAAATAATACATTCCCAAATTGTGCATTATTTTACATCTATTTCTTGTAATCCTACTTTATGTTTTTTAGTGTGCCACGGCACTGCTTGTTTTGGTCAGACGCAACACCAATATAACCATTAGAAATATTTTCATGATCACATGGAGATCGCTATCACTATAATATTATTATAACATTATAATAATATTATAAAGCGCGTTCAGTGGAACGGCTTTTCAGTGGAACGGCTTTTCAGTGCAATGACAGTTCAGTGCAAGACAATGTACATACATCGGATCAGTTCAGTGGAACAAATCTAATGCCAGTTCAGTGGAACGACTATTCAGTGTAAGCCAGTTCAGTGGAACGACCTTTAACACCGAAGAACGACCTTTAACGCTTATTAATAATTAATTAATATTTCCATGGAATTAATTTTTTATACGAGAGGGCAGAGATCTTTTAACTACAGGAGATTTAAAGAGTAGGTACATTAATAAAGAATTACGTATTATGGGAGATTTAAGGAGTAGGTACATTAATAAAGAATTACGTATTATGGGAGATATTTTACGGGGACAAGTGAATAAATAATTATCATTAATAATTATTTACTACATTCTAACGAGTGGATATTCTATCTTGCTATTGAATCCGAAGGATTTATTCTTATATTATTATGGAGAACTAGAAGCGTGGTGGAAGCCAAGATTTCTTGACCGACGAGCTGGTGGAAGTCAGACTTAATATACTTAATATAGAAAAACCTGTCCTAGCATAAGACCAATAAATAATCCGCTAGCTGCGACCAGTATCTTTATTCCCCGGTCTTCTCTTTTAAGTAACCACTTTACTCTTTCTTTCCAATACACGCTTGTAGCTCTCCTTTATCTCCACCCTTCCTCTACACCTTCTATACAGTTCACAGTATTTTGTGTAACGTATACTTACATTTTTTTTAAAAGCTTGTTCACTACACACTTTCATTCTTATATAATTCTTATATACTAGCTAATAGTAAGCAGAGATTCATAAAGAACTATCATACTTTCTTACAGGGTAGGAGAGTTTTATTTATTATTTACAGTACACGTGTACAAGTATGTATTTGTTTTACTAGTAGTATTTGTTTTACTAGGGGTTTTTCAAGTAAAAGCTTCTTTTTCCCCCAAAAAAATGGGGTAAGGGATTTTTGTACTGAGCAGGAAATTCACTAACGGTAACGAAATACTATCGTACTAGCCGCGTGGAATAACTTCCTTCCAAGCAAATGACATGAACTACTATACAGCCATAAAAAAAGCTACTCGCGACTCCCTTCCAATTAAGTACTATCATGGTAGCATGAGATATTTAAAACCAGGTACCATATTAAAGCCACGTGATGATTATGAAAATGATTGGCAAGATACAGACTTTTATGGTCCTCTGAATTACTATAAGCCTGATAATATGTTATCACATAAAGAATCTGTATTTATGGTAACTAATGAAGATGACGTTGATCTTTCTGGTGGCGGTACTGAATGGTTATTTACAGTACAGCCATTAGGTAAAGTACAACGTCATGACTTGAATTGGGGTAGTGAAATATCTATGCTAATGAGTGACGACCCTGATAATATATCTGCCATTAAACAGGCGGCAATGAACTACTGGCATGGAGTTCCACACCATAACGAATCTGTTTGGGAATACCTAACAACAAGTGCAGAGATATTAAGTGTCGAAAGATATTAATACAGCACTGTCATTCCTTATTAATTCATAGCATTCATAGAAGTAGTTTATTTACTTTACTTATAGTACTAGGGGTTTTTGTACTTTATCATCGTTTTTATCAGTTTTAAACGGGTTTATTATTTTCCCGCCGAAAAATGGTAATAGGGCTTTTTAAAGTGGAAGATACGCGTAGGAGTATCCTGATAGAAGCCGAAATAATGTAATATGAAAAATATATTCAATCTAATGAAAACTAGCCAATATCCATCAGGTTCGGACGAAGGCAAAGAGAAAGTGAGTTTTGGGGATACCGTACACATCGAGTGTATAAATAAAACAGGAGTGGTAGTCAAAATACATGAAAACGTATTAGGTATTGATACCACTTATTTTGTTAAATTCCCCGATGGAACTATTGGAAATTTTGGCGAAGAATCTGTTGAATTGGTATCTCACCCCGACACAGGTGTGGGTGATGGCGGTGAATATGAAACCGAATCGTTTGACCAACTAAGCGGAAGCGATTTAGTTGACACCGCAGGTCTATTGACAGTATTATCACAATCTGGAATGTCTACTGAAGAAATGGCACAAAAAACGGATATAAGTCCAGATGCAATAAAAGATATTCTTGATTGGTACGACACAGACCCAGAAGATAGGGATTTGTTTGAACCTAAAACAAAACGTACCTAAGACAGAATTGTTGAGGGATTCTTAAAGATATAAGGGAATAGCATCATATGAAAAATATATTCAATCTAATGAAAACTAGCCACTCAGATGGCGACTATGACGAAGAGCCTTTAACTGATTGCTGCGGCGCTCCATTTGCACATCCAGATATGGACATATGCAGTAAATGCTATGACCATGCAAGTTCCGAAGAATGGGAAGATTCCATGAAAGAAGATGATGTGTTGCTGCCGGATAAACACGCCGACGAGGATGTTGAAGCAATTTTTAATAATGGCTTATCTTTTAGATCAAAGGGAGATTTACAAGAATACCTTAACACACTATATCACTATGAGGGCGACGAATTGGGAGAGGCAGTACCACAAGAACATGTGGATGCGGTATGGGACAGGTTAAAGGACAAAAAAGCTCAGCAATAAATAATTAGGAAAACAAATCATGAAAAACATATTTACATTAAACACATCTCAATGGCTTAAGCTTGGAAAGAAGCTAGGGCACATCGACGAGAACGGAAGAATGAAGCAGGCGCAGGAAATAGACGATGCGGACGACAAAGGAACCGCACCCCTAGAAACTAAATTAAAACAAGAGATACTCTCAGACGTACACATGTTCAAAGCACGGTTAGTCAAGTTGCTATCAGATTTAGCCGAACTTGAAGGTGACATAGAATGGCACTTCGATCAGTACAGTGAATCCGTAGGTAATCCAGAGAGATAGGGAGTATTTTTTACATATTGCCACGAAAAATGGGAATTGGGGATTTTTAGAAATAAAAAAGAGCATGAGAAAGCATGAAGGGAAGATGTTTAGCCCTGAAGATATTAGAGTCGCTAACGCTACCTTCCGTAAATCCGGCACAGGAGCTGTTGGCTCAAAAGCCGTTGTTCCACTGCACGCAAAAGAATGGCTAGATGCTAACCTGAAAAAAGGAGAC
>Ga0080013_1006514_pt1 | contig 10364 bp, 13 predicted proteins | sample ETNvirenome_6_85_FD_69236 | JGI IMG/M metagenome (GOLD analysis project Ga0080013, IMG submission 69236) | Marine viral communities from the Pacific Ocean - ETNP_6_85 (SPADES assembly) (version 2) | ecosystem: Environmental > Aquatic > Marine > Oceanic | place: Pacific Ocean | collected 2013-06-19
CCTGTTAGGATTGCCCGTTACCATAATATTTTCGGACCAGAAGGAACCTGGAAGGGTGGTAGAGAGAAAGCTCCAGCAGCAATATGCAGAAAGGTTGCGTACTTACCCCCCGAAGGTGGAGAAATTGATGTATGGGGTGATGGAAAACAAACCCGTTCCTTCCTCTTTATAGATGAATGTATTGAAGCAACCTATAGAATGATGCAGTCAGATTTCTTGGGACCAGTTAACATTGGTTCAGAAGAGATGGTAACTATCAATCAGTTGGTAGATACTGCTGCTAAAGTTTCTGGTAAGAAGGTAACAAAGAATCATATTGATGGTCCATTAGGTGTTCGTGGACGTAATTCTAATAACGATCTTATTCGTGAGAAGTTAGGTTGGGATTATGAACAGACATTAGAGGAAGGTATTCGCAAGACTTATGAATGGGTTAAGTGGCAAGTAATTAGAGAACCATTTAATGAAGAACCCACTATCAGAGAATATGAACTAACAGCAGCAGGTTAATTATGCGAAATGTGATTAAGTATGAAGGCCCTAAAAGGGTTTTGATTTTAGGATCCAGTGGACAAATTGGAGCATACCTAACAGAGCATCTCCGTAATAAGGAGTATGATGTAAGGGAGTTTGATGTTGCTAATGGTGAGGGGCAAGACCTTACTACTATTCCTAATACAGAATTGCGTAGGAATATTTCTTGTGCTGACTTTGTATATGTTCTTGCATTTGATGTAGGTGGTTCTCATTACCTTAAGAAGTATCAACATACTTTTGGATTCATTAATAACAATGCACGGATGATGGCAAATGTATTTGATCTTTTAGGTGAATACAAGAAACCATTCATCTTCGCATCATCCCAGATGAGTAATATGAGTTACTCACCTTACGGTGTAATGAAGCGGGTAGGTGAACTATATACTAAGTCTTTGAACGGATTGATAGTAAAGTTTTGGAATGTTTATGGGATTGAACATGACATGGAGAAAGCACATGTCATAACAGATTTCATTAAGAAAGGTTTCGAGACTGGTACTATTGATATGATGACCGATGGTACAGAGGAGAGAGAGTTTCTCTACGCAGAAGATTGCTGTGAGGCTCTTGAAACAGTCATGGAGTCCTATGATGAATTCACCTCTAACGATGAGCTTCATATTACTTCTGGTGTCAGTACAAGCATTCTATCGATTGCAGGTACTATTCAAAATCTCTTCAGACAGGACGATAGGAAAATTCTTGTTGTTCCTGCTGAGTCTAAGGATGAAGTACAGAAGGATGCCCGTAATGAACCAGACCCATACATTAGAAAGTGGTGGGAACCAAAGACCAGTATAGCTGATGGTATTGCTAAAGTATTCACTGAAATGAGGAAAAACTATGACTGATTTGTCTGCACTTAAAAAATTTATTCAACATCCCTCAAATGATTTGGGTGATAATGCATGGAAACTTGCTGATGTAGTAAGGACTATGAAGAATGCAAGGTTTATGGATTTAGGTATTCGTAACGGTGCTTCTTCTGCAATAATGTCTATTGATGCAGATAAAAAGAATAATCAAGCTTGTGGATGCGACTTTATGTTTGAGGGTTTCTTTAGGGATTCTCGTAAATTTATTAGTGAAAATTATTTGTGCTATCAAGCAGATAGTGTAACTCTTGGAAAGAATTGGGATGAAGATCCATTTGATATTATCTTTGTTGATACTATTCACACAAGAGAACAGGTACTAGCAGAACTTTATTTCTGGTCAAATAATTTAAAAGAAGGTGGTTACTTTGTATTCCATGATTCTCATTGGGAGAAAGAAGGTGGGGATACAATTGCTGGAGTAGAATGGAGAAGAGTTGATGTTGCTATTACTGACTTCTTTAATCTTCCTAAGAACGTGATGGAATTAACTGAATATGAGAATGATGATATTTTACTTAATCATTTTCCTGGAAGTTTTGGTATGACTTTTGTGAAAGTAAAAACACTTGATGCTATTGAAAGGTTTAAATCTGATATTGATTGGGATGAAGTCTTTGAGATTCGTAATCAGTTAAGTGATTTTCATTTAAATAGGGAACGTCCTGATTGTATTGGTCATGAATGGAAACTTGATTTTGATAGCATTGAGAATGAATTAGTTATTACTCCATGAGTTTTTCTGTTTCCCATTGGTCGGGTCGCTTAGGAAATAATATTCAACAGGTTGCAAATTGTATTATGTCTGCTGAGAAGCATCATTCTACTTTTGACCAGCAGTTGGATCATGATATTATTTCTAAATTTAATGTACCCTTTGGTGATGCTGGAGGTTCTTCTGGTAGATTTTATGCTTGGGAAGCATTGGTTCATTGTGAACATGGATGTTATGAAGGTGGGAATGAGATTGGAGTAGGTGTAGAGCATGTATATAGGAACATGCAAAAGATTTGTCGAGATTATATTGCACCTAATTTAATTCTTCCACAGAGAGATCCTATTGGTGATGATACTATTGTGATGCATCTTCGTAGTGGGGATAATTATCATAGGATATTTGATCCACCTACTAATTACATTCCCAATCCTTACATCTTCTATCAGAATTTAATAGAATCGTTTGATAAGTGTATTCTTATTACAGAAGAGGATAGGGCAAACCCAATTGTTCATGAGTTAATGTGGAATCAGAAGGTTAAAGTACAATCTTCATCAGTAGCAGATGACTTTGCAACTCTTATGAGTGCAAAGAATGTAGCATTATCTGGAGTAGGGACATTTGCAATGGCTGCAGCATTATGTTCTAATCAAATTGAAAATCTTTATACCACAGATCTGTTATTGACAGAACACTTAAATTATAGTATGCTTTATAATACGGATGTTGACGTTCATGTAATGGAGTTGGAGAACTATCTTCCAGTTTTTCCATGTAGTTGGAAGAATACTGAAGAGCAACGTAAGTTTATCATGGAGTATCGATGAAAATATTTGTAACGGGATGTGCTGGATTACTTGGTGCTAATTATACTCGCCATTTAATTGCTAATGGACATCATGTTGTTGGTATTGATAACCTTTCTGGTGGTTATAAAGCCTTTGTTGCTAAGGGTGAGAACTTTGAGTTTGTAAAACTTAATTTAGAGAAAAGAAAGAAGGTAGAAGCATTATTTGAGGAGCATAGACCAGATGTATTAATTCACTTTGCTGCATATGCTGCTGAAGGATTATCTCCATTTATTCGTAATTATAATTATCGTAATAATCTTATTTGTTCTGCTAACTTAATTAATCCTTGTATTACATATGGTACTAAGATAATATTTACATCTAGTATGGCAGTGTATGGGGATCAAGAGACACCTTTCACTGAAGATAAAAGACCACAACCAATTGATCCCTATGGTATTGCAAAGTATGCAGTAGAGTCTGATTTAAAAGTAGCACATGAACAATTTGGATTGAGATATAATATTGTTAGACCACATAATGTTCTTGGTATCTATCAAAACATTTGGGATCGTTATAGAAATGTAATTGGTATCTTTATTCGTAAGACTCTTAATAATCAGTCAATCCTTGTCTATGGTGATGGAGAACAGACTCGTGCATTTTCTGATATTCAATATTATATGGAACCCTTTGATATACTTCTAACAGAATTTGATGGAGAGACCTTTAATATTGGTGCTGATAAGTATTTCACTTTAAATGAAGTAGCAAAAACTGTTCAATCTATTGGTAGTAAATATGGTTATGATGTTCCTATCGAACACGGACCTCCTAGACACGAAGTAAAACATGCTTATTGTGATCATACTAAAGCAAAGACTCTACTTAAGTTTCAAGACAATACTAAACTGGAAGATCTAATTGAGAGTATGTTTGTTTGGGCAATGAAACAACCTAATCGAAAGGTGAAGGATACTGAGTATGAGGTTACCAAAGATATATATGAATATTGGAGGAATTGAATGTACTATCAAGATGATTTTGAGAGACTGAGGAAGAAGTTTCTAGGAGCAGAAAATATAAAAGAGAATTATTCACAGTCGATGCAGGATTTGTTTGTGTTGACTATGCTTAATGGTAAGAAGAATGGAGTTTATGTTGAGATTGGTGGTGACCAACCAATATCAATTAGCAATACATACCTATTAGAAAAGGAGTTTGGTTGGATGGGAGTTTCCTTTGAATTGGATGGTGATAAGGTATCATACTTTAATACTATCAGAGATAATAAATGTATCTGTGCAGATGCTACCGTATATGATTATAAGTTTCTTTTTGAGGAAAGGAATTATCCAAAGCAGATTGATTATCTTCAATTAGATATTGATCCTGCACCTCAAACTCTTGAAGCATTAAAGAAGTTACCTTTAGATGATCATAGATTCTCAGTGATTACATATGAAACTGATGTTTATCGTCATGGTCCAGACATTCAGGAAGAACAAATTGGAATTTTAAAATCCTATGGTTATCAATTGGTTGCAAAGAATGTTCAATGTGAAGGAAATCCTTATGAGGATTGGTGGATAGATCCAGCAGTTATCCCAGAGGAAACCTGGAAACCGTTTAGAACGGATATTGGTACAGATTCTATGGAGGTTATTCTAAAATGAGCGACACTTGGACTTTACAGGATGAGGCAGCAAGTCCTTATCTACAAATATGCAAAATAGCTGCACAATCTTCTGATGCTTTTAATACTTTTAAGAGTCATGGTGCATACCGACATGTATTAGAACATGTAGCAATGGAAGAAGGACAACAGTACTTGGATGAAATCAAAATAGATTTCATGGATAAACTTGATGAAGTCAAAGTGAATGATTCTTTAGGTAGTCCTGTTACCTATGAGTATGATAAGGTTGGTACTATATCAGCAACTACTTTACGGTATTTGAAAAATACTTCTGATATTGTTACTAAGTTTGGAACTTCTTTTGATTCTATTGTAGAGATTGGTGGTGGATATGGTGGACTTTGTAAGGTTATGAGTTCTTTTGTTGATTTTGAGAATTATCTTTTAGTTGATTTGGAAGAATGTAACTTGTTGTCTAGAAAATATCTTTCTTACTTTGATCTTCCTACAATGTCTTATAGATCGGAGGAGATTGTGGTAGAGGATAATTTTGATCTCCTTATTAGTAACTATGCTTTCTCTGAATGTCATAAAGAAGTTCAACTTGATTATATTGAGAGATTTGTGAAGAAGTCTGATAAGTTTTATATGATGCACAACAATTTTCATTTGGAGATGGGAACTATTCCTCATCAAGAGTTTGTTGAGATAATGTCGGATACTCATGATGTTGAATGGCATGATGATCATGGAGTAGAAGATGCTCCTAAAATAATATACGGAACTATAAAATGAAGATCTTTGATTCGTTCCGATTCTTTAATGAGTTGGAACTTTTAGATATAAGATTTAATTTATTATATGATTTAGTGGATCACTTTGTTATTACAGAGTGTCCGTATACTATTATGGGTAAAGAGAAACCTCTTTATTATTTGGAGAACAAAGATCGTTTTGCAAAGTTTAATGATAAAGTTGTCCATGACGTAATGGAGGACATACCTGATGATTTCTCAGATTACATTGAGAAGAGAAAGTATCATACTCCTTACGGAAATACTGATCTTAATTGTGGCAAATGCTATATTGATATTCCTATTAGGTATCAAAGAGATATCTATGCTAGAAATTATACTGCATACTCTATAGAGAAAGCAGGTGTTAAGGATGATGATGTTGTTATTACAAGTGATGCTGATGAAATTATAAATCCTTTGATAGTAGAAGATCTGGATTGGTTTGATCCTTCAAATCATTATGCTGCTTTGCAGAGGACTTTTTATTATAAGTTAAACCTTCTTCGTGAAGAAAATTGGATGGGATCTAGGATCTGTACTTGGAATACTTTGAAGGATATTTCTGTAGATCAATTAAGGCAGAGTCATCCTCAGTCATATAAGGTAGAAACTGGTGGATGGCATTGGAGTTATTTTGGTGGAGTTGAAAATTATAAAGCAAAGTTAGAAGCATGTGCTGATAGTCACCACGGATCAGAAGATGCAGCGGAAAAAATTGAACAAGGATTGGATCCTGTAGGTAGAGGAACAAAGTATAATTCAGTTCCTCTTGACGATACATTTCCAAAGTATATCCTGGAGAATCAGGAAAAGTATTCTGAATTTATTAAGCCATGGAATTGATTGAGGGAGTAGCACTTTCGAAACTTTGTGATTATTCTTTCGGAGACCAATCAGGTCAGTGGGGTAATATCTATACCTCATTTATGAAGGATGCTAGTCTCTTAAACACAGAGTTTGCTAGTAAAGCATTTGAGGTTAGGAAAGAGAGAGATTATATGACTCTCTTCATTGATAATATTAGATTGTATAAGAGACCTATTGCAGATGTAAAACCAGAAGATAAACCATACATTGATTCCTTAATGGATAGGAATGACCTTCTTTGGTTGTGTAATCATTATGAAGGATTGAAGTTTATTATCTTTACTAACCTAGAAGATACTCCTATTGATGGGTTTATTCACGGACTCATACCACAGAATGTCCTTTGTATATCAGCAATTAATGCTGTTGCGCATGGTGGTAAAGTAGTTCCTGCACCTTATGGGGTACAGAGAAAGATGACACCTGATGATGATCATATAGAACGTCTGCAAAGTGCAATGAGAGCTGATGTTGATCCTTCTATGTTTAAACTTTTATATGTAAATCATAATGATAATTCGCATGAAGAGAGACTAGGTATTAAAGATTTGTTTAGGGATGAACAGTGGGCTAATGTGGATGAGCAGAGAGTTGATTACTATAATTTCTTATTGAATCTTGCGAAACACAAGTTTATTGTGTGTCCCAGAGGTAATGCTATTGATTGTCATCGTAACTGGGAAGTACTTTATATGAGAAGAGTTCCTGTAATGAAGAGACATCCTTACCTTGAAGTACTGTATAAAGATTATCCTGTATTATTTGTTGATCAATACAGTGATATAACTAAAGAACTTCTGATTGAGAATGAACATTTATTCCAGCAAGCACAGGAGATGGATCTGAAAGGATTGACTCTTCGCGGTTTCTTTGATAACATTGTAAATGAGTATGCTTTCGCGCATGGATAAGTTTATTGATAAGGCACTGCACGGTGATGGTGATTCTGATAGACATTTTATAACACTCTATGCAATGGCACTTGCATCAAGGGGAAAGACTTATGTTGAGTTAGGTGTAAGAGAGGGACATACTAGTGAACCTTTACATAAAGCAGCAGAATTAAATCTTGGTAAGTTATGGTCAGTAGATCTTAATGAACCAACAGAATACTTTCCACCACCTAATACTGTTCATTATGAATTTAAGAAGCAGGATAGTATAGAGTTTCTTGAAAATTGGCCTAAGCATAAAAAGATGGATGTAGTCTTTGTTGATGACTGGCATTCTTATGAGCATGTAAAAAGACAATTAGAATTACTTGACCAATGTGTTGGACCTAGTAGTATAATTCTATTACACGATTTAATGTATGGTAATACTGATCCTTTCTATCACGCAGACCTTGCACATGGTGGACCTCAATGGGATGGCGGTGGACCTTATCGCGCAGTAGCAGAATTGAATCCACAGTTCTGGGAATGGTCAACACTACCTTGGAATAATGGATTAACTATTCTAAGAAAAAAGTACAGCAACAAATACCACGGGAGATAGTATGTTAGCAGCAAGTATTCACGAACACGCTGGTTTAGGTAATCAGATATGGAGATATGTGTGCTGCAGAGTCTTTGCAGAACATCACGGATATGAATGGGGTGTGAGTCATCCTGGTTGGAGAGGACCATTTCTTAATATAGATTGGGGTAAGGAAGTTAATCTGAATGTAGAACAGGATTCAGATTTCTCAATGGTAGAAGGGTTCAAGCATTATTATAAGGAAAGGTTTGATCATCATAAGAGAGCACCTGGATGTATAGGTATCCCTGATAATAAATTTTATTCATTACCAGATCATTGTTATATCAATGGTACGTTTCAAAGGATGAGTTATATTGAGGAGCACAGAGAGAAGATTTGTAGTTGGTTAACTTATGATGATAAGGTAACTGATTATTCTGCAGATGATATATGTGTAATACAATTAAGAGGTGGTGATTATACTACAGGGCATTCTATGCTGCCACCACAGTATTATAAGATGGCGATGGCTCGTATGAGGGAGAATAATCCTAACATACAATTTGTTATTGTGACTGATGATCCTGGAACAGCATCTAGTTATCTTCCTGGAATTCCTGTAGTTGGTTCTGCAGTATCAGAAGAGAAGGATCAGTATCAGAGGAATATCTCTTGGTATAAGTATCCTGGTGGTCCTGTAGGAATTGATTATAGTATTTTGAATACAGCAAAGTATGCTATAATATCAGCATCAACCTTTGCGTTCTGGCCTATATGGACGAACAATGATCTTGTTAACGTCATTGCTCCTAAGTATTGGTTTGATTGGAATATCTCTGATGGTTGGTGGAGAATGAAAGATGGTATAGTAAATGATCAGAGATGGTTATGGATGGATCAACAAGGAGGTCTTTATGAGACTAATACTTGTATAGAACACGCAGCAGTTTATTATGACAATCAACCTTGATAATGTAACGTTATTTTGCATTTCGTCTGATAACGTTAAAGGAGCACTACAAGCTCTGCAATATAGTATGAGAGGTATCAATTATGGTGCCGTCAAACTTATCACCCATAAAGATCCAGGAAACTTACCAGAGGGTATACAATTTTCAAAGTGCTATGAAATTACTTCTATTCACGACTACAACTATTATTGCATCTATAACCTTACCGGACACATTAGCACTGATTATTGCTTACTTGTTCAGCCAGATGGGTTCGTAATCAATCCAGAGCAATGGACTGATGAGTTTTTTGAGTATGATTATATCGGTGCTCCTTGGGAGAAGGTTGATCATTCATACTTAGATCCTTGGGGTAAACCACATCGTGTAGGTAACGGTGGGTTCTCATTCCGTAGTAAGAAACTATTAGATGTACCGAAGAGAGCACATATACAATTTGATGTAAACTGGGGTGACTTCTATAAGCATTTTGGTTATGGTAATACTGCAGAGGATGGAAACATATGCGTACACAACAGACATATATACGAACATCTAGGGTGTAAGTTTGCACCAGTAGAAGTTGCTGCTAAGTTCTCACAAGAGAAGCAGTTACCAGAGACAGAAGGGATTACTCCTTTTGGTTTCCATTATCATTTACCACCTGGAACTACATTATGATAGGACATAATCACTTAGGAAAGAATGGAAGGTTTGGTAATCAGATGTTCCAGTATGCTGCCACTAGAGGTATAGCAGCAAAGCACGGATATGATTGGTGTATTCCTCCTGGTCCTAAAGAGGATGAAGAGTTTAATGATGAAGAGAACCAGCATAAGTTATTCATGGCATTCAATATGGGTGGTGTGAAGCAAGTTAATATGCACCCTGCTCCTTATAAAGAAGAAGGGAGTTTTACTTTTGATCAGGATCTATTTGATAACTGTGAGGATAATATTAATCTTTATGGATACTTTCAATCAGAAAAATATTTTAAGCATATTGAAAAGGAACTCAGGGAAGACTTTACTTGGCGTGATGATGTTAGGAATCTTTGTGAAGATCTTTTTAATAGCATTGATGGTGAGGTTATTTCCCTCCACATTCGACGCACTGATCACTTGGTTAAACCAACATATCATCCAGTACTTCCACTGAGTTATTATGAAGAAGCACTGTCCAAGTTCCCTCCTAATATTACAGTTTTAGTATTCTCAGATGACCCTGCTTGGTGTCATGAGCAAGAACTATTCCAAGATGATAGGTTTATGATATCAGATAGTGGTGATAACATTACTGATATGTGTTTGATGAGTATGTGTGATTATCAGATCTTAGCAAACTCTACTTACTCTTGGTGGGGTGCATGGTTATCTAACTCAGAGAATGTAGTTGCACCTAAGTTATGGTTTGGTCCTGATGGACAAGACCCTAAAGATGTATATGTAGATCGTTGGGAGTATCTTGATGTCTGACCAGAAACATTCAACTTGTAATCTATGTGGTGGAAAGGGATGTGAAGAATGCCATAGTGGTTGGGAATGCACTATGGAAGAGACTGGTGAGTGTAATAAGTGTGCTATGGGATGGAAACTAGGAGAAGAAAATGACTGAAAATAAGATTCCTTATGAAGAGGGTTGGATAATCCTTGACAAAAAACAATACTGGTTTATGAAACGATCAGCAGCAGATGTGCGAATATCTGATGATAATGGTGGAGATTAT
>Ga0080013_1006515_pt1 | contig 10362 bp, 13 predicted proteins | sample ETNvirenome_6_85_FD_69236 | JGI IMG/M metagenome (GOLD analysis project Ga0080013, IMG submission 69236) | Marine viral communities from the Pacific Ocean - ETNP_6_85 (SPADES assembly) (version 2) | ecosystem: Environmental > Aquatic > Marine > Oceanic | place: Pacific Ocean | collected 2013-06-19
ACTTCGAATTTATAGATCAGGTGTCCGACGAGAAAGGCTCTTTAAACCATACTGAGCGCGGCGGAACCGACAAGGCGATACGGAATGTGTTTGGAAGTTTAGAAGACTTCCTAACCACCTCTATGGCCTCGCAAATGGGTGCTATGGACTTTATTAACGAAGGCTCAACTCGACGCAAAGAAATTTTGGCAAAATTCTTAGACCTTGAATTCTTTGAGAGAAAATTTAAATTAGCAAAAGAAGAGGTATCAGATTTACGAGGGGTTCTAAAGCGGGTCAAGGACATAGACTATGATGAGGACATTAAGAGAGTTAAAAAGGAAATTTTTGAAGCCGGCGCTGATGTAGCGAAGAAGAAGAATGAATGCGCCGATTTGAAAGAAGAGCTAGGCACGCTTCAGAAAGAAATAACTGACTTGGAAGCAAATTTATCCGAACTTCCAGATGAAAGAATCGACATTAACGAGGTTAGACGGCAATTGTTTGAACAAGAGACCCGTGAAGATGGACTTATTAAGAAAATAGAGGGCCTTCTAGAACAGATTGGTGAAAAAGAGAGCTTCCTTAAAAAGAGCGAAAAACTTTTAGCGCTGATCGACATCGATACTCTTAATAGTGAACTTAGCCGAGTTGGTGAGATTGAGAAAGAGATTACCAAACTAACACAGCAAAAAGGTCATGCTGAAAAGGATCTTGATAACTATAATAAACAAACTCGCGTCTTACACGATGTTCCGTGTAGTGAACACTGCCCAATACACAAATACATGGACGGCGCTCTGAAGGCTGAAAAGGAAGTCGGCAAACAAACAGAGTTGATAAAAACTTTAGAAGATCAGCTAAGTTTTAAAAATCGTGAATTAAGCGGGTTTGATGTTAGAAAGATTAGATCTAGAATAGAAAACTATAATAAACTTTCAAGCAAAGTGAGGGATGAAATTTCCCTCTTAATGAGTTTAAAATTCCAACATGAAAGAATGTCGGGCAATTTAGTAAAGAGTACTTCACTAATACAAGAATTAACGGAAAAGATTCGTTACTATGAAGAAAACAAAGAACTTTTAGAGAATACAGAAAAACTTTATTCAGAATTAGAGTCTAAAAAAGCTGAAGTTGAAGAGAGACAAAAGAGAATTGGTGAATGCGACGAATGTTTGTATTCTTTGATTGGAACACATGGCGCTCTAGAACAAAAATTAGAAAACTTAGAGCACTTGAAGAAGGAGCGAGACAGGTTGAGTGCTGAGTATTCAGCGCATCATTTATTTCTGACGTGTATGCATAGCAACGGAATTGCTTTCGATGTTATTAAAAGAGCGCTCCCGCTGATTAACGATGAAATCGCAAAAGTTCTTTCTAATGTTGTAGACTTTCAAGTATTTTTTGAAAACAACGATAATAAGCTTGACATTCAGATTAAGCATCCTAAACATGACCCCCGGCCTTTGGAAAATGGATCTGGGGCAGAGAAAACTTTAGCTGCTATAGCTATTAGAATTGCGCTGTTAAATGTAAGTAACATGCCCAAGAGCAACCTGTTTATTCTTGATGAGCCGGGGACTGCTTTGGATCCCGAGAACATGGAAGGATTCATGCGAATTTTGGAACTCGTGAAGGGCTATTTCGATGTTACGCTACTAATTACTCACATAGAGTCTTTAAAAGACACGGTAGATATGACCATCGACATTATGAAGACAGACGACGGTTATGCCTATGTAAATCAGTGAGGTTGATATGATGGCAGCAACAAAAGCATTTTTAGATAAGAATTTAGAGAGGTTCATGTCAAAGAAACTTCTCGTTTGGTTAACTACAACGGGATTACTCTTGGCAGAGAAAGTAGATTCAGAGCAGTGGATGATTATTGCAACAGCATACGTCGGCACACAGGGCTTCGTTGATGTTGTAGCTCGCTTCAAGGGGAAATAAGCAATGAAACTATTAATAGAAAACTGGCGGAAGTATTTGAAAGAGGGCGAAGGCGAAGAAGCCCCAAGGCGTAAAAGATTCTTGCATGATTATGAGAAAGACCACCCAGATCACGTCAAAGATATTGTTCGCCAAGCCGCTGCCGACTACATCGACGGGAAGCCAACATACGGCGGCCTGTCGTTCGCCGATAATTTATACGCAATTGGAAACAGCATAAAAAGACAGTTTTCGAAGGTATATAGACTAGCAAAACAAGCGCTCAGGCAGAAAGCGCCAGACGCACCCGGAACAGATCCACACGATCCCAAGTACTCGCCCATACAAACACTTGTTGACGGCGTTGGTCAAGAGTTGAGAAATATTGCCACACAGGACAATCCAGAAGAAGCATATAAAAATTGGAAAGACTCAATTTTACAGAGGGGAGCAGGCGAAGAAGTTGATACTGACAACGACGGTATCCCTGATGAAAAAGAGCTAGTGGTGATTGATCGCGACGAAATATAATAATGACTTGGTTAGCAGTTAAGGTAAATAAACAATGAAACTATTATTAGAAAACTGGCGGAAGCGTTTAAACGAGGCCGACGAATCGCACGATAAAAAGGCTTTCACCATCGCGTTAATTATGGCCCTTTCGCCCGATGATGAAAAAGAAGTTGTAGAAGAATATTATCCTTATTTAAAGAATCAATTTGAAGATCAAAACGGCCTTCTTGATAAAATGTTGAAGATGATTGAACACACTGAGCTTGAAAAAGAAATGTACGCCGTGATCGACTCTGCCATCGCCGGCTCTCGCGACGACATTGAGCGCGACCAAGAGTACGCCGACGACTACGGCGACGGCTACGACGACTAGAGAGTAATAATGACATGGACAATTCTCAAACACTGGCTTAAGAGATCTTGGCTTTGGCTGAAGACTAATTGGTGGGCTGGTGTTTTATTGGTGGGGGGTTTTATCCTCTACAAATTCTTTCTTTATAAACCAAAAGAAACAACCTTCTCAGAACTTTATGATAAAAAAATAGAACAAGGCAAAAAAGAAATGCAAGTTCTAGAAGATACTCATAAAGAAGAAGTTAAGAAAATAGTAAAGGCCAAAGAAGATTTTAAAAGCGCCGTGCAGACGATCGAGGCAACGCGTAAAGAGTCCGGTGAAAAGATTAAGAAGGCCGAAAAGAAAAGAATCAAAGAAATTGTAAAGATGCCAGAAGAAGATCGAGCCAAAGCCTTGGCTGACGAGTTCGGCTTCGAAGTGGTCGAGGCACAAGAGTGAAAAAATTAATTTCCATTCTTTTAATTGTTATATTTTTACCGACCATGTGTTTCGCACAGGGCAAAGTTTCCGCTCTTAAGAAGGGGCAAAAAGCTCCGTTTGATGGTATACTATTAGACAAGCAAGCTGAAGCGACAATGGCAGCAAAAAGAGAGAGTGTTGTAAAAATTTGCGAACTGGAAAAAACTTATTTAGAGAAACACTCTAAGGCAGTTTGTAAATTAGACATTAGCATTCTGAACGCTCAACTCAGTTCACAAAAAGCAAAGCATAAAGAATTAATGGCATTAAAAGAACAAGAGTTAAAAAGAATTAACGAAGTTCTTAAAGAATCACAAACGCCAAGTTACAATAACTTATGGTTTGGCGCTGGTTTAGTTGCTGGTGTTGGGCTATCTTTAGGTATTTTTTATGCGGCGGTACAGACAGCGAAATGAAAAAAGAGAAGGATTTAAATTACATAGCAGCATTAGAAAAAGCAGTAACAAAAAAATATGGCAAGGAAGCAGTTGAAAACCCCGTTAAACATTGGACCCCAGAAAAAGAAAAAGAATATTTAGAAGAGGCAAAGCGCATAGAATTGTTATCTACCGGTAACAATACCATCGAAGAGAGAGAGGGGTTTTTATTTTCTGCAAAACTATTTAAGAAAGACATAAAAAATATATGTGATGTGTGTTTTAGTGTTTTAAAGGAGGTGGACATGGTTTATATGACAAAGTATAATTGTTGTAACAAGTGCTATATAAACTATGTTGAACATCGTGAAGAGAAATGGTTAAACGGATGGAGACCAAAAAATGTCTAAAGAATTAGAAATATTAAGAGGGTTAAGCCAAGCGATGGGCTATGCATATGACGGCGCAATAAACGAAAAGGGCGAGCGTATTAAGATTGGCTTGAAACGAGACGAAAAAAATCCTTTGTTACAATCAAGAGACGGAGACATGGATGGATTTGGCATTCAGATGGTTGGACAAAAACTATATGTTAAATATCATTCTGAAGCTCCTATGAAAGAAGTTCATAAAAGAGGTCCGGAAGCCTATCAAAATGAAGTTGAGCAGAGATTTGCTAATATTACTAAGTTTTTAAAAGAGAGATATAAGAAGGCTACAGGCAACGCTTTATCACTTAAGTCTGATGGCGAAGCGGATATCCTTCTTCAGTACATGAATAGAAAAAGAAGCTGGATTCAAGCAACAAAGTGTTATACAATTGGTGGTTTAAAGGGTGTCGCTGAACCGGAAAGACCAGCTTATGATATAACGCGTGATTTCTTGAAGGCAGCAAAATATGGCAGTTAATGACTCGCTCTTTAACAAAAACCCAAATAAAAAAAGAAATTATAACTAGCGGCAAAGACCCGGTTTATTTTATTGATAATTATGGCAAGATAGCCCACCCAATAAAAGGCATGATACCCTTTTCGATGTATTCTTTCCAAAAGGATATCGTTGGTGATTATCAAGATAATCGTTTCAATATTATTTTAAAGGCTAGGCAATTGGGCATCTCTACAGTTACCGCTGTTTATATTGCATGGTTTGTTCTTTTCCATCAAAATAAGAATGTCGTTGTTATGGCAACAAAGCTGCAGACTGCGGCAAACTTAGTAAGAAAAATAAAATTTGCTCTTCGATCAATTCCGGAATGGATGCGAATTTCTGAGTTGGTCGTTGATAATAAAAATTCTTTTGAATTGTCAAATGGATCTCAGGTTAAGGCGATTTCTACATCTGGTGATGCCGGCCGCTCCGAGGCGTTGTCCCTGCTTGTTATTGACGAGGCTGCAATCATTGAAGGTCTAGAAGATCTATGGGCTGGTTTATATCCCACCTTGTCAACTGGCGGTGATTGTATAATAATTTCAACACCAAAGGGCGTCGGAAATCTTTTTCACAAACTTTATATTGAAGCCGATCAAGGTCTTAATGACTTTAATCCCGTCAAACTACCATGGGATCTCCACCCAGAAAGGGATCATGAGTGGTATACAAAAGAAACTAAAAATATGTCTAAACGTGAGATTGCACAAGAATTGGAGTGTAGTTTTAATATGTCTGGTGATACCCTCATTCACGGCAAAGACCTTATGAGGATTCAAGAAGAAGAGTTGGAAGAACCAGAATACAAGGCCGGCTTTGATAGGAACTTGTGGATTTGGAAACAGCCGGAAGAGGGGAATAAATATTTTATGGTTGCCGATGTCGCCCGTGGTGACGGCAAGGACAATTCGACATTTTATGTTTTTAATTCAGACACTATGGAAATATGTTGTGAATATCAAGGAAAGCAGCCACTAGATAGTTTTGCTAAAATGATATATGATACGTCTAAAAATTATGGTATGTGCTTGACAGTTGTTGAAAATAATTCAGTTGGCATTACTGTGCTTACTAAATTAAAAGATTACGGTCATACAAAGATGTATTATTCAAGAAAATCAACTCATGATTATGTTGAGCAGAGTTATGCAGAACACGCCACAGCAACCGTGCCCGGGTTTAGCACAACGGTGAAAACAAGGCCGATGATAATAGCAAAATTAGAGGAGTTTATTAGAAATAAAGTTTTAAAAATTAAATCTAAGAGACTTTTTAATGAATTGAAAACTTTTATTTGGAACAACGGCAAGGCTCAAGCTATGCGTAGTTATAATGACGATTTGGTGATGGCTTGCGCTATCGGCTGTTGGGTCAGAGACACAGCTTTGACTGTAAATGAACAGGATATGCAGTATAAAAAAGTTATGATTAATGCTATAATGACAAGTAATAAATCTTTAGATACTAGAATCTCTGGGATGAATCAAAAAAAGAAAGATAATTATATTTATAATGATAATAAAAAGCGACGCGTGGTTTCTCTAGATAAACTACCGTTTTTTATGAAATAGGTGATAGAACATGGCTAAAAATGACAATAAGAGAAACCCAAGAAATCCAGATAGTCCACTATTTCAAAGGCTTACTAGGCTTTTTTCGGGGCCTATTGTAAATTATAGGGCACAACAAACTAGAAATAATAGAAAATTTTCTATTGATAAATTTGGCCCAAAATTTAAAAACGCCGGCGGCCACTCATTTAAGAGGCAGGCTTATAATCCATGGGAAACTATTTCATCTGCTATGATGAATAGTCTTAATCGAGCCGAGCGATACGCAGATTTTGATCAAATGGAGTTTATGCCGGAACTGGCTTCGGCTATGGATATTTATGCTGATGAAATTACCACTCATACTGAATTCGAAAAATCATTAATAATTGATTGTCAAAATGAAGAAATAAAGGAAATACTTAATACCCTATTTTTCAAAGTTTTGTCGGTCGACTCTAATCTTTTTGGTTGGGTTCGCTCTATGTGTAAGTACGGAGACTTTTTTGGATATTTGGATATTGATGAGCAGACTGGCATCAAGGGAATGATCGGAATGCCTGTTGTGGAAATAGAAAGGATGGAGGGCCAAGATCCATCTAATCCAAATTATGTTCAATATCAGTGGAACACCGGCGGCCTGACGTTTGAAAATTGGCAGTTAGCTCATTTTAGAATTTTAGGTAATGACAAATATCAGCCATATGGCACATCCGTTTTAGATCCGGGCCGTAGAATTTGGAGGCAATTAACCCTTCTTGAAGACGCGATGATCGCATATAGGATTGTTAGATCTCCAGACAGAAGGATTTTTAAAGTTGATGTCGGGGGCATTCCACCAGAAGAAGTAGAACAGTACATGCAGAAGGTCATGACTTCGATGAAGAGACACGAGGTTATTAATTCTAAAACAGGAGAATTGGATCTTCGGTATAACCCACTTTCAATCGAGGAGGATTTCTTTGTACCAGTAAGAAATGGTGTTGCTGCAACTGATATTACCAATTTGGGCGGTCAGACTTGGGCGACGGCAATCGATGATGTAAAATATCTGCAAAATAAGTTATTTGCAGCGATTAAAATTCCTATGGCTTACTTGATTCGCGGCGAGGGCGCAACAGAGGAGCAGGCTTCTTTGGCTCAGAAGGATATTAGGTTTGGCAGAACCATCCAGCGTCTACAAAGGTCTGTTTTGAGCGAGTTGGAAAAAATAGCGACAGTTCATTTATATACTATCGGATATCGCGGGAATGATTTGATTAACTTTAATCTTAAATTACAAAACCCATCTAAGATAGCTCAGATGCAAGAAGTAGAAAAATTAAGTCTTAAACTCGATGTCGCGACCAAGGCTTCACAATATGTGTATAGCAATCACTGGGTTTCCAAAAACATTCTTGGCTTGTCAGACGAGGAGTTGGTTAAAAATCTTAGAGAAAAGTTTTTTGATAAAAGGCTTGAAGTTGCTCTTGCGTCTATCGCTGAAACGGAAGGTGCCGCGGCAGCAGCTACGACGTTGACTGGAACAGGTTTCGGCGGTGCAGGCGACCTTGCCGGCCTAGGCGGCGGCACAGAATTGGGTGGTGAAATTGCCCCAGAGCCTGTAGCCCCTGCGCCCGGTGAAGCCCCTGCAGCCGAAGCTCCCGCTGCTGAAGCACCAGCGGCCCCAGAGGAAGAGGAGGGGGTCTTGTTGGCAGAGCCGGCCACAGAAATATCTGAGCAAGATCTCACTAAGCCTGAGCCAGTATATACAGAATACGAAGATGGTTCTTATATCACAAAAACCTCAAAGGGCAAAAAATATATGAAAGTGAAGGCTGATAAGAGAAAATATGCCGGCCGTAGGGAGTCTTGGGTAAAACCTCAAAGAAAACCGCGAAGAATTGATAAGGCCATGGGGATTGGAACATTTATTAGTGAAAATCGATCTAATTATAGTGAAGACTTTGAAAAAAGAATGTCATCGTTAAATGAAGAGATAGAAAAAATATTAATAGAGGAAAACTAAATGAAGCACAACAAGAGAAGGAATACTGCTTTCGTTTATGAGGCCCTAGTCAGGGAGCTTACTAAACACACGATTCAAAAGAACGAGGAAAAAAAGAGAGCAGTTCTTGATGTAATTAAAGAAACTTTTAAAAAGAATTCTTTATTAAAAAAAGAATTAGATCTTTATGGTGAAATTGTTAAAACAAGAGAAATCGACCCTAAAGACGCCGAAAAGGTGGTTCGCCTAGTAAAAGAGGCGAGGCAAAAAATTGATAATCAAAAATTGTTTTCGGAACAAACAAGGTTGATAAACACGATTAATAAAAAGCTGGATGAATCTGTGTTTTCTAATTTTGTGCCAAACTATAAAACACTAGCAAGTATATATCAGGTTTTTTCGCCAAATACAAAAATTAAAAACAAGGTTTTATTAGAAAAATCTATTGTTAGATACATGGCCTCAAATAACATCAAGCTGTGTGAAAGAGAAAATGAGGTGAAAGCTTCAACTGTTAAAATATTTACAAGCAAGTTTAATTCAACTTATTCCAAACTCAACGAAGAACAACGAATTCTTTTATCAAAATATGTTGGCTCGTTTAAAGACAACGGCTTGGATTTAAAAATTTATTTGAATGATGAACTAGGTAGAATTAAAGAGGCTCTTGGGGAACAAAGGGGTAACGTTGGTGAAGAGCTAGAAGAAAGAGTTGATAGCGTTCTTACATTAATTGATGGATACAAAGGTCAAATGATTAATGAGGCCATGCTAAAACAAATATTAAAAATTCAGGAATTGACCCGAGAGATTCAATCAAATGAGTAAGTTAGAAGAAATAAAAGTAAAGGTTGAAGAGCAGGAATCTGGAAATATAAAAATTTCTGTTAAAGAGCCGGAACCCGAGGAAATTAAAGTTGCGGTCAAGCCAGTTCCATATGAGACTATTGAACTGGATGTTAGAAAAACTTTAGATAACAATTATATAATATATGATCACCCCCTGTTTGATATTGTAATCAATCCAGATAAGAAGAGGATTACAACCTTCATAAAGAGATATTTAAAAACAGACCCATATCCTCATCAGGATGTGTTTTTTGATTATCTCTTGAGAAAAGGGGTCATATTACCAGATAGCGTTAAAGGCGGCAATATATTTGGTAGTCTAGAGGCTACTTATCCAGCCAACAAAAAGATTGATGTGTTAAAGGGAATTTTATTGTCCATTTATTTTTATTTAATAAAAGAGTTACCAAGATTAAGAGCCGCCTTAGATTATGATTTAGAAGTAGATGATTCTTTGACAGACCCTTCAGAAAAGGATAGTACTGAATACGGCGAAGTCCCACAGAAAAAGAGGAAGGGAACCATGGATCCCTTCTATACTCAACATTATGGGCTGTTATATCGGATATAAATGGCTTTAATATATTTTGTTTTGGTGTGCTATGGAGTAACGCAACTGCTTGTCTATGGCTCTATATTTAACAAGTTGCGTCCCAGCAAGGGCTTTTTTGGAGAACTGTTTCATTGTCCAATGTGCTTAGGTTTTTGGGTTGGCGTTTTTGTTTATGGAGTTTCTTTTTGCACAGAACTATTTACTTTTGAACTTAATTGGACTAATCCATGGTTGCTTGGTTCATTAAGTTCTGGCACTTCATACGCCTTGTGTATGTTATTCGGAGATGGGGGAATCAATGTTAAACGGAACTAATATTTTTGTAGAAACAAAGTGGATGCTTCAACCACCAAGGCTGTGTAAGAGCGGCTGCTGTATCATGCGGGTCACGCCCGCAGGAGAGGAAAATGAGTATTGATCTTAAAGAAATCAGAAGGATGGTTACAACGGCCCTTATTCAAGAGCGTGTTGGTTATTATGGCAGTCAAGTTGAGGGGGATGCTGGCGAGGTCGCCGAAGCGCCCGATATAGCTGCCATGGTCGAGGATGCCAGCGATGCAATATCCAATTTGGAAATGGCAAAAACAAATGCAGCCCAAGCTGCACTTGCCGACGCGACAGAAAAACTTGTCGGGCCTTTAATTCAGGCCGGCATCACTAGTGATGAAGTAAAAGAGATGTTGGAAGATTTTTATTCTACCATGATGGATAAGATTGAACGTTCTGAGCAGGAGGCTTCAAAAAGGGCTGATGACACGAAAGCTGATTTGGAATCCCCAACTATTGGAGAATAATGATGTCGGATAAATTACTGTTAAGAGAATACTATGCACTATGTGAGGGCGGCTATTGTAAAGAATTATTAACTGAAGCTGAAA
>Ga0080013_1006516_pt1 | contig 10360 bp, 12 predicted proteins | sample ETNvirenome_6_85_FD_69236 | JGI IMG/M metagenome (GOLD analysis project Ga0080013, IMG submission 69236) | Marine viral communities from the Pacific Ocean - ETNP_6_85 (SPADES assembly) (version 2) | ecosystem: Environmental > Aquatic > Marine > Oceanic | place: Pacific Ocean | collected 2013-06-19
ATAGTTGAAGAATTGGTCAATGAAATGAAAAAGCCGGAAGAGGATGAAGTGCCCGGTGGAGAGCCGGGAGAAGAAAATTCTTTGGAAGAGCAGGGCATGCCCGACATTGATGTCGAAAAAATAGCGCAGGATGCTATTAAAGAATTAGAACAGATGGATGCAGCGGTTCAAGAAATTGTGTTGCAAACGCTGTATCAGGTTGTTATACCAGCAAAATTGCAAGCACTTGCCAATATGCAAGGTGGCGAAAAACCATTAGCATCACAAAGACCGGCAAACGAGGAATACGATCCAGAAGAAGCCGATCTTGAAGAAGGAAGTGTAGATGAAAACAATGAAGCATGGTATAATTCAACTTTATACGAATCACTAAAGTCCAAATGGATAAAATAAGGAGAACAACAAAATGCCAAGCCCAAGAAGAAGAAGGTTGAAGAAAGCACTTAGACTCGCTGCGTTTAGAGCGCGAGAGGAAGCTAAGACTGTAGTGGATAAAGTAGAGCCAAATAAGGAAGAATCCGTCGTTGAAGAAAAAGTTCCTTTAGTTGTAGAAGAACCCGTGATTAAAAAGGAAAAGCCAAAAGTTGAGCCTAAAAAGACTCCTTTAAAAAAGCAAAAGGCACCAGTAAAAAATAAAAAATATGTGAAAAAGGATAAGTAATCATGGCATTTGGAAGCGAAGCAGAGCCACACATATCTCCGGACTTTACCATTAATAAATATGATAATGCTTCGGCAAATTATGATATAACAGGAGTTGACCAAATTCCCTTCTCTTTGGGGATTAGTGGTATTATTCCATTTAATATTGGCTCTTCCGCTTCAGAATCTGCTTATGTTGCTTCAAAAGGAAAGACATCATCAACCGGCGGTTAACTATAAAGAGGTGTATTTTTTAATATGGCAAACTACTTTGTTTCAAAATCTGGGAATGATGGGAACGCTGGAACAGCTACAGGTGCGCCTAAATTAACCATTGATAGCGCATGGCAAGCTGTTGCCGAGGGGGATAGCATTATTATCCTCGATAGCGGAACATATTCTGGTTCTGATAATACAGCGCTAAGTAGTAGAAATATTGATAATGTTACAATAAAAGCCGATGATGGAACCCATAGTGGCACAGCACAATCACCAATTATCGACGGTGGAAGTTCTGCTGCTTATTTTGTAAGATTTGATGAAAATTACACATTTTCTGGTTTAACTTTTATAAATTTTGCTGCTGGGGGTGCAGGTATTTTAACTCACCGAACAGGAGTCGGGTTGACAACCTTGACAATCACAGATTGTATATTTAGAGACAACACGGGTCGAATAATAGAATGTGATGAAATAGATGACCATACTATTATAGAAAGATGCCAATTTTACAATAATACTGCTGCACTTTCAACTGATAATGCAATTCAAATTGCAGCAGGAACAAATAGAGTAACAGTAAAAAACAGCTTATTTTATAATATAGGGCCAAAAAATATTGCGTTTATAATGATTGATGCAATAAATGCCAACACCAGCATCACTCACTGTACATTCGCAAAAAGAAACACCGGAGTATCTGACGCATCGGAGCCACAGAGATTGTTCAGGATTGGCGGAGGTGATTTTAAATATAATATTGTATATCAATGGGATGCGACACAGGAAATTATTTTGGCAACCGCTGGCGCTGATGTGGAATATAATGCTTATGGCTCCACAGAATCAGGATGGCAAGGGATTAACGGCCCAGTTAATGGGGTTACGCCTCAAAACAATATAACCCTAAGCGCAGATCCGGGGTTTATAGACTATGCCTCAAATGATTATAGACTCAGCTCTACCGCCCGATCAATAGTTTTGGATACTGCATCTGGGTCATCAGAATCGGTTGATATAACAAACCAAAATAGACTAAATCTAGATTCAACAGCTTATGATTCCGGTATTCGCGATATGGGTGCGTATGAGGCAACAGGTTTTTGGTCGACAGAGGTTCCCGAGATATTCCCTCAGATAGATGGTGATTTTACCATCAATAGAAATTTAAATGTCAATACACAGTGGAAAAGAGCGCAAGAGCTGATTACTATTTCTTGGGGAACGAATTCAGCACCAAGAGGGTCAATAGATCAATTGCCTTTTTCGGTGGCGACAAACGGCTCTATACCAACATTTATTAGAAAAAATCCACGCGCTTACACATCAACAACTGGCGGGAAAAAAGAAGGATAAAATTAAAAATGTCTGTAGATTATTATAAACTAACAAAAGATTTCTTGGTTAATGAAGGTCGAGTGCCTGAAGCTAATATAATGGCTTATGTGCAAGCTTTGTCAGAAACTATTGCTAATATGAGACCCAGATCACAAGCAGAAGGTCGTCGTTTAGCCATGGCAAAACAGCAACTTAAAGAAATTAAAAATATGGCTCGAAGAATGCAAGAACAAATCAATGTGCTGGAAGAAAGGGTGAATGTCCTTGAAGAAATTAAAGAGGATCTAGGTAATGGCAAAGCTAATCGCTGAAGGCGGTGTTGCTGGTCATCTAGCACATCTCCATGATAATCGAGGTTTAACATTTGAAAAACTCGCAGAAATTTTAACTGCGGCTAGTAAGGGTAAACTTGTTGGTACTGAAAAAACTGACGGGTTTAATGTTTATTTAGGGTTTAAAGATGGGGAAGCCAAGGCTGCAAGAAACAAAGGCGACATGCAAAAAGGCGGCATGAATGCTGTTGATCTTGCTATGCGAGAATTTAAAGGTGGCGACGAAATTAAAAAGGTATATGTCGATTCTTTTAACGCCTTTGAAGCAGCAGTTGCCTCATTATCTGATGAAGAAAAGTTAGCTATTTTTGGCTCCAATGGAGAAATATTCTACAACTCAGAAATTATGGGCCCGGGAGCGTCTAATGTAATTAATTACGATTCAAATGTTATCACCATACATTCAGCAGGTCATAAAAGATACGACGAAACTACTGACAAGGTTGTCAATGTTGAAACTGGTGAGGCTTCCAAAATACTAGATAAAGTTGTGGATCGCTTTGAACAAGCAACTCAAGGGAAAAACTTCAATGTCCAAAGAACCGCCTTTGTTAACTTACAAAAACTTGAAGGCGATTACGATTTAAAAATTGCTCTCGAAAAGATTAAAAAAGCAGGTCTACAAGGAAATATGACTGTTCAAGATTTCTTAGCAGATAAGCTTCTTGAAGATATAAATGAAAAATTTCCTTCTCTTAGTGATGATATGAGACGACAAGTTGTCAATCGTATCTTAAAAGCAGAAGGAGCACCAACTCTAACACAAATCTACCGTGGTCTCGGTGGAGATAATAATTTAAAAGAACAAGTTCGAAGCTATGTTCAAACCGGAAATAAGACCATCTCTAGACTAATATGGCCTATTGAAGACGCCGTGCATGATTTTGCTGTTGCGATGCTTGAGGGTATGGAAAGTGCATATGTGCTTGACAATGCTAAGGAACTCGCTCGCCTTAAAAATGAAGTACAAACAGCAATAAAATCAATTCAGGCATATCAAGGTGCAGGTCAAGAGATGGCACATGAAATTCTGTCTAAACAGTTGCGAAAAATAAAGCATTTAGACAATATTACATCCGTTGCCGAAGGGTTTGTTTTCGAGTATGAAGGTCAACTTTATAAGTTTACTGGAAACTTTGCTCCAATCAATCAAATTCTTGGCTTGTTTAGATTTGGTAGAAGAGGTGTAAAAATACCTAGAGTTGATGAGGCGAAAGGCGCTACAGAAACAGTCGCTATTATTCCCGGTGCTTTTAAGCCGCCACACAGGGGGCACCTAGATATGGTGAGGCATTACGCCGATAATGCTGATCGTGTTATTATTATGGTATCGCCAAAGCCTAGACAAACGCCAAATGGTAGAGATATATCACAAGAAGATTCTATTGCTATATGGAATCTTTATTTAGACAAAGTTGGTCTTAAAAATGTACAAGTTGTAGAATCACCACACCCCTCGCCTGTTAGATCTGCTTATGAATATGTAGAAAAAACAGCAGAGCCGGGAGAGATGGTCATGCTTGGTACCAGCACAAAAGGCGGAGATCAAAGCAGATTTAATAAGAATATTCAACAATATGCTAAAGAAGGCGTTAGAGTTTTAGATTCCATGAAATATGCGTTCGATCCAATTGGAGAAGAACTAAGCGCAACAGATTTTAGAGCAGCATTAGAAAGCGGTGAATTAGCAACCGCAAAGTTTTTACCGAATGGGGTTAGCCCAGAGGATGTGTTAGCAATATTGGATATACAGGGCGAGACTGAAGAAGTTGTAGAACACATCGCCCTCCCCATTTTCTTTCGGATGATTGAAGAAGCTTTGGAAGAAAGAGACTATCAAAAGCTTTCGACTAGAAAAAAGAAACATGCGTCCTATAGGATGTCAACAAAAGGTAGAATAACTAAAGTCAAACCTTTTGATCAAGATCCACCACATGATAGGTCAGAGTCTGCTCCCCCAATTGGCGAAGAGAAAGAAGGTATTGTTGGAGAGACATGGTATTTCGGAACAAACGAAGATCTTAATGAGGATTTTGCCCCAATGTATCTAACTTTAAACAAATATGTTGCCGAGGCTATGGGAAAAAATGTATATGCCTTTACGATCAACGAAGAGTCTGTGTGGCATACATCAGTTAATGGTTCATACGATGTGGATACAATAGGTTATTCTGATGCTTGCTTGTCTGAGGCTTTAAACTCATTTGATATACTGTGGGATCCTATGCAATTTTCTGAGGGTTTTGAAACAATATTTGTTGTTAACCCAAGTGTATTGGAGACTTCTGCCATGGCAGGCGGGGCTGTAGAAGGTGGTGCCTCTCCGTTTGGTAAAAAAAGAAAACCATATAGAGAACCTCATATGCACCAAGATAAGTAAAAGCAAATAATTAATACTATTTAGAGTATTAAGGAGATAAAAGATGTACATTGAAAGAGATCAGATTGTAGAAGAAATTAGACTTCGAAAGCTTGTAAGGCAAGCAATACATATTGTAGAGTCTAAAAGAAGTAAGAGAGAATTTGTGTCTGAAAAGGATAGATTAAGATCAGTTATAAGATCTCTTGTGCAAGAAGCAAAAGTTGGGGACACAAGGAACGCGCCGTACAATAATACTGGTCTTAATACACTCAATGCTTTATTTGATAAAATTTTGACTCAATTAGAAGATGGGTATAAAGGGTTGGCAAGTGGTCGAGAACAAAGAGATTCTTTCGCAGCACACATTTTGGTAAATGTCGAAAATGCCCTGAAGCCTCTGATGAGTTTAGATGATAAAGATAATGCATCGTTGTCGGAGGATATCGATATCGATATAGAGGCAGATAGCCCAGAAGATATGCAAGATATTAGAAAAGACCCAGAAGAGATTGAAAAAGAACAATTCACAATTCCGGGTCAAGATCTTACCGGTCGTGATGCTTCCTATCCAGTTTTTAAAGGCATACAAACACAGATAATTGATGCTTATAAGACCCTTCACAACCCACAAGATATAGAAGCTTTTTATGATGGATTGTTGATGAATTTAGATATGTATTTTCATCAATTTGAAGATGAAATGTCTGCAACTGTTGAGAAGCCAGAGATTGACGCAGGTATACCTTCAGAGCCAGATGTAGAAGAACCTGAAGAAGATATGGACTTAGAAGATATCGCAGACCTATAACAAATACTATTTATTTATTTTATATGTATAACACAAACCCCCGATCATCCTAGACCGGGGGTTTTTTATTGCCTAAACAAAAAAAGCAGCCCCCGAAAGGGCTGCTTCTGTTTTTATTACACCATCTCTAGCTGCGATTATTATGCGGCTTGGATTGTGGTAAGCGATGCCGGTGCGGCTTGAGCAGTCGATAGGTCGGCCTTAACGAGCCATGATGTTGAATCAACTCCCCAGATTTCCACAACGTCTCCCGCCTGACCTCCGGTCGTAGATGTGTTACTTCTCAGCTCAATTGCTTCGTAATCTTCCGCAGAGGTTCCAGCAGTGGATTTATCCACATTCTGAGTAGCCTGTTTATTATTAGTGGTACTAGCAACAGTTACATTTCCAAAGAAGTAATGAGTTCCCTCAGTAGCAACTTTGATTTTGTGTGAACTGTTTGATCCAACCGCAATAACGATTTTAAAATAAAGTCCCGCTGCTGGTGCTGGAAGTGTGATGTGATGTCCACCGCTCTTTGTCCAAAAGACTGTTTTACCACAATCATTTGCTGTAAGTGATTTTGTACCTGTTACGCTAACGGAAGGCGTAACAAGCTTTCCATTAAAGGTAACAGGGCCGTTAAATTTCCTTTCATCTGCCATTTTATTATTTCTCCTATAGGTTTAAAATGTTTTTAATTTATTAATTAACATGCATGTGTTGGTGTAAACCAACGTAATAACTAGTTTAAAGTTTACAAAAAAGACATTTTCTATTCTGGGGGTGTTTGTTCGTAAATTATACCTACCCTATATCTTTTCCCGAACTTACTCTGAATCATTTCTTCTAGCTCAAACAAATGCCTGAATTGTAATTCTTCACGACCCGGAATTTGTAAATCTCTAATGTAAAACGTCTGTACCTCAGAGTCGTATTTTTCCAAATCAAAATCAACACTCCAAATTTTGGAACAATATTCAGCATGTTCCCTTGTCCAATCTCTAACTAATTCAACATCACTACTATACATTATAAACTCGTATGGCTGCGGAGGCAGGACTCGAACCTGCAACCTTGAAGTTAACAGCTTCCTGCACTACCATTGTGCTACTCCGCACTATTTTGTAATTTTAACAGGGTTTTTAATGTTTTGTTAACATCTAATGTTTGCACTTGATCTGCTCTATAATATTCTGGCTCGTATTTTCTATTTGATCTTTCTTCTATATTTCTAACAGCTTTTCGGTATCTCTCATCATCAATCCACTCAATATCAAAATAAGTCCAACTATCTCCCTTAAGGTTTTTTAACACTTTTGTTACTTTCCCATATCTTTGTAGTCCGTGGTGACTATTTCTAACAAAATCTCCGACTTTCATTCATCCTCCGTCATTCGCTTGATTGCATTTCCAACTCGTTTTGCTATTAGTTTTACTGCCTGTCTTTGTTTTCCGGGCAAATCTTCGTATGTTTTTGTTTCTTCGTCTTCCTTCATGACAAAGGGTCGACTCTTAATGCGAGACATAAATTCGCCGGTTTCCCCGCCCATAAACTTACCAACAGTTTCTTTTTGATCTAAGCCGGGATAAGTTTTATTTGTACCGTAAATGTACCCTTCCTCACCTTTTGGAACAATAATGACTGAATCTTGACAATATCTTTTTCCAAGATTTATAATCTGCTCGGCAAACTCCGGATCATTATTTAGGTTAGTAACGAAGAAACTTGCTTCTTTTACCTCTCTTGGAACCTTCTCTGGGTCAATTGATCCAAAGTTCTCAATATAAGAGCCCTGAAGATTCTTGATACCGTAGCCTTGGCTGAGAAGAAAGGCTGAGAGTTCTTTATTATTTCTTTTATTGCTCTCGCCTCTTTTGCCCATCTTATCTCTCTCGGAGAGTTCTTCTTCGGATGGAGGCGCATAAACACACATAGATTTGTCATTTATATCGCCACGAAATGCTGTAATAAAGGCTGTATCATAGTCAGACATGTCTTGCCTAATCTTTGATAACCCAGCCTCATTTATAAGGAATTGCTTCCAGTTTTTGTGTATATCTTTCATAATGGTAAATAGTTGATAAAATGTAAAAAGTTGGTGGAGGTGGGGGGAGTCGAACCCCCGTCCTAAATAAATCCGTTAATCCGTCGTTCACAAGGTTAGTCTGTATAATACTGGAAAACAACACAGACAATTTATTTTCCATAAGCCTACTTTCGCACCACTCATTTTTAGGAAATGAGAAACCATATGCCATTTTGGTTTAGAAGGTATGGCTACCCCCGATTACGCAGCTAGTGCGTATTCAGTGTAAGTGTCAGTATTTGCACTTATAAGTTTCAGCGTTTTTACAGAGACCGTCGCTGCCCTCTGCCTTGCACGAATTAGTTTCAATACCCAGTCGAAACCTGTACACCCCCAAGTTTTCAAAGAACATTGCCCCCTCGCCATATTTGCCGACGAGGGGGCATTATCTAGTTAAAAAGTGAACGGTTGTCTCACATTGCCGTCATGCTATCCCTTCGTTAATATTTTCCGCCTTCGTAAAGGGCGTTGAAGGACGACCTCTAGGTTGTTAAATTAATATATCACAATTCAACACACCTTTTAACTAAGTGATATGCCATAACTATACATGTTTCTGAGAATATGTCAATCACTTTTTTTAAAAAACTCTCTTATTTTATATTTTCTAAGCAGTTGCTTGTATTGGTAGGTTGTTATTCCTAACAAAGACGAGGCTTCATTATTTGTTTTACAAATTGAGTGTGCAAATAAAAGCAAAGATTCTCTGACAATATGATGAAATGATTTAAGTAATGGATATCCAAAGAATTTTCCATTAGTAAATCTAGTGGTCAATTCTAATTTTAAACCAATCAATTCTTCGATTGATAATTTATTGATCATGGTCTCAAATTCTTCAGATGATTTTCCTTGAGATTTCAATACCCTAGAGATGCTTTTGTATTTTTTATTTGACATAGGCTAAAATATATGCTACCCTCTTAAAACAAACTACAACTAGTTAATATAAATGCTTAATTCAACTACTACTTGGAATACAGGTTCTAAAAATATAATAGATTATAATACTATTATATTACAAATTAAAGAACATAGCAAGCAAAATGGTACTGTATATATTGGTACTGATTCTTTCTTTATTAAAAATAAATGTATATTTGCTACTGCTATTTGCTTATATGGAGCAGATAAACAAAAAGGTGGTAGGTATTTTTATACCAAGTCTTCTCTTAATAAAAAACAATTTCCTGAATTAAGTATTAGAATGATTAAGGAAGCAGAAAATACTATAAATTTAGCTAATACAATTATGTATGATATACCAAGTGCTAAATTAGAATTACATTTAGATATTAGCCCACAAGAAAGTAGAGAGGGAACTAGCCATTTAGCCAAGATGCTAATAGGGTACGTAAAAGGATCTGGATATGAATGCAAGATTAAACCAGATGCTTTTGCAGCCGCTTCAATTGCTGACAAGCATTCAAAATGAACTTTAATTAACATTAATTACTATTTATAGTATAATTTTTTTGTAGGAGATAAGGATATGAGCGATTTAAATTTGCCGTCTTTAGATATTGAAGATCTGGATATGGATGAGATTGAAGAATCTCAACAAGATGAACTAAAAGATGATGCGGGGGGTTCACTAACTTATGGCATTGTCGGGTCTGGTCAAGGCGGAGGAAGGATGGCAAAAGCCTTCTATGACCTTGGGTATACAAAAACAGTAGCCTTTAACCTAGCGGAGTCTGACTTAAAATTCCTAGAGTTACCAGATAGGCATAAATATCACCTCAAATACGAAGGATCTCAAGGTGCGGGGAAAGACCATGCCTTTTCGAAAAAAGCCTTCGAAGAAAGAAGTCAAGAGGTTTTTAATAAATTTAAAGAGATATTTGGAAACGATATTGACAGAATCATGATTTGCGTTGGCGTTGGTGGCGGAACTGGTGGTGGAAGTGTTATGCCCCTTCTGAAAATCGCTAAAAAATACTTCACTTATATCGGCGTTGACAATCCAAATGAAAGAGTTGGGGTGGTAGCATCACTACCAACAACCGGAGAGTGTGCTTCTCCAGTAGTGGCTGAAAACTCACACAGTAGAATGATGGAATTATGTAAATCTGCAGATAAGAAAGAGTTTGCTCATGTTTTTAGATATTCTGATTTAGCGATTAGAACAACTGAAGATCCTGACAAGGGCCCCGACTTAATCCACTATAAGTTAAAAGTTGTCGTGGGTTGGGGCTGGGATGCTCATGGTGAGCAGTTTTTAACTAGTTGTGAAAAAGACGCTATAGCTAATTCGTTTATGACTTTTTATCTTACGATCATCGACCACAAGTTTAACGTCAATGAAGATGCAACAATAGATTTTGAGATCACATACCGCGCCTATCTAGAGTCGGCACTTTCTAGTCCACACGCAAATGTTCTAATGACTGAAGGCCTACTTAAAAGTCAAAATACCAGAAAGGATATTTTGCAAAAAGCTCAGGAAGAGGTAAAGCAGGGAAGATGTCCAGCCGACACAATTACCAAAATAAAAGAGCAATTTTTAAAAGTGCAGCAGTTAGAAAAGGCGCTAGCGTATCAGTCGATTCTAGATATTTTGATCAAAACAAAGAGGCTTTATACTCTG
>Ga0080013_1006518_pt1 | contig 10357 bp, 4 predicted proteins | sample ETNvirenome_6_85_FD_69236 | JGI IMG/M metagenome (GOLD analysis project Ga0080013, IMG submission 69236) | Marine viral communities from the Pacific Ocean - ETNP_6_85 (SPADES assembly) (version 2) | ecosystem: Environmental > Aquatic > Marine > Oceanic | place: Pacific Ocean | collected 2013-06-19
AACTGGAACTGTATCAGGAAGTCAAGATAGTGCATCAATTTTAATAACTCCAAATAAAGCAAGACTTGCTGGTTGGGAATTAAATCCAACATATCTTGTAAATTCTACCAATGCATTAAAATTTGAACCTGAAGGAACTTATATAATTTCATCTTCTAATTTTCAAGTGGATAGTACAGGTAATGTTTCAGCTTCAAATGCACTTTTAAGTGGAACGGTTACTGCTACTTCTGGAGAAATTGGCGGATTTACTATTGAGTCTGATAAGTTAATATCGTATGCCAATAGTGCGAATCTAACATCTTCTTTTTCTTCAGATGATGGTGGTGGCGGAACGACGGCATTAATAATGGATGGCGTGAGTGGGGGCGTTCGAACAACGCATCAAATTTTACATAACACTGAGAAACTTACAGAGCAAACGAACATGTTCACTGGGGGCGGTGCAACAGAGAGACTGGGATACTATACATTGATGTCCTCCACCGGCGGTTTTGCCTTTAAAACATTTAGATCCTCTGATTGGAATGGAAATGGAATAGCTAATTGGATACAGGTTCTTATAAATACTGGTTCAGCAGCTGATCCATATAATTTAAATAGTTTGACAAATAATATGGGTGCAAGTGGTATTTATATGGGTTGTGGGACCACCGACACCTCTCTCACGCATACAACTGTTTCTCCAAAATTAATGATAAGAGCATATGATGGATCTATTTCAGGTTCATCAATGTCAACTGCTTCGTTTGCAAAATTAGAGATTGTAGGTAGTGGTTCAACAATTGCTTCAGTAGATGGAAGTCAGGGAAGACTTTTTAGTGTCACAGATGAAATGTCAGGATCAATCTTTTCAGCAAATACAATTGCTGGTCTTCCTGTTATTGAAGCGTTTAGTAATAATGATGTACATTTAGCTCCATATGGAAATGGCAAAGCCGGCATCGGGACAACGAGTCCTAATGCTAAATTAGAGATTCAAGGAACAAATAGGTCAACTGCATTTGCGGCAAGTACTGGGGCTACATGGCATGATGTGATAATTACAAATCCAAATGGGACTGCTGGGAGTTCTGTTGGATTAATGTTTCAAACAAGCGGTTATCATGCTAATGCTGGAACGGGGATTGCGGCTATTGATGCAGGTGGTGATTATTCAGCACATTTAGCTTTTATTACAAGACCTGATAGTGCTGTAGCTGAAGAGAGAATGCGAATTACTGATGCTGGCAATGTCGGCATCGGGACGACGGGTCCAGGTGCTAAATTAGATGTAAAAGGAAATACATTAATTGGAACAGGACTTACTGAAACTCATAGCACAGGTTCACTTACAGTAAGTAGTTCAATATCATTAGTAAACTTAGATAGTTCAATTTCATCTGGAGATGTTCTTGGTAAGATAGACTTTAAGGGATATGACAGTGATATGGAATATACTTCAGATCATTATGTTGGTGCAAGAATTGAAGCAGTGGCGGCATATAACTGGGGCACTCCCATTGATTTTAATTGGACCAATTTAGATTTTTATACTGGCTATAACGGTAACTTGAGACACCGTATGAGAATTGGTGGTACATCTGAAGAAACTGTTCGTGTCGGCATCGGGACCACTGCTCCATCAAAAGAATTAACCGTACAAGGCGACATAAGTGGTAGTGGTAATTTAGAAACAGGTGGGGGTACAGGAACAAGCAATCATATCAGGTATTATAACTACGGTAACGATTCGACATCACATATGCTGGCACAATTTGCTCGTGAAGGAAGTGGTGATAATCAAGCCAGGGGAAGATTGTTGTTATATCATGATGATGTAGCTAAAGTGAATATAGGGACAATTAGTGATACTTATTTCAACGGAGGCAACGTCGGCATCGGGACAACGGGACCTGAGGGTAATTTACATATATCTTCACTTACTGATGCTACATTTATATTAGAAGCTGATACGGACAATACTACAGAGAGTGACAATCCAAGAATTGAATTAAGACAAGATGGTGATGCTATTAGGGGTTATTTGGGTATAGAGGGTGCCGCTGGTGCATTATATACAGATTCTTTGGCGAATGCAACTTATCTAGAGGCTAAAGCTAATAATACAATATATACAAATATACAATTTGTGACTGGCGGAGATAAGGATGCTCCATCTAATGGAACAGCTAGAATGACTATTACAGATACTGGTGAAATTGGAATTGGGACAGAAACTCCATCGGCTAATGCTGATTTGACTTTAGAAAATGGTGTATTAAATTTAAAAGAAACTACAACTCCAACTGCTGATACTAATTACGGGAAAATATATACAAAAAGTGATAATAAGTTATATTTTCAGGATGGTGCAGGTAACGAATATACTGTTGATACTTCAGCAGTATAAGAGAAATATTATGGGATGGATTAAAATAGAGAAATATTATGGCTAGAAGTTTAATGGAATTATATGGCGGCGGTATGGTATACCCTGCTAACAATTATCAGCTTGGCGGTTTAATAGCTGGCGCCAGACGCGGACGTGAATACCAAGGTGAGATTCGCGAATTAAGGAAAAAAGCAGAGGCAGCGGCAAGGCGTAAAAAGAAATCAGGATTTCTTGGAAGTATTGGTAGTATAGTGGGTGGTACAATAGGGTTTGCTGTTGCAGGCCCAGCTGGAGCTGCTATTGGAGCTGGATTAGGTAAAGGAGCTGGAGAGAGCTCTTATGCTAGAGAAAGTTATAAAGGTGGAAAATATGCACAAGAGACTCGCGGAGACTTACGCAATCTTGAAAATGATTATAGAAAAGGAATTGGAGAAAGAGCTTTGGTTGCTGGATTACAAGCAGCTGTAATGCCCGGTGTATATGATAAACTAGGAAAAGTCGCAGGTCAAGGGGCAGGTTGGTTAAAAGGGTTAGGTTCCGGCTCTGGGACTGTTGATGCTATGGGTCTTGAAGGTTTAAGCGGAACGAATATAGGTGCTGGAGGAACTCCTTTAGGATTAGAAAATGTACCGAAACTGGCGACTGGTGTTCCTGTTGGAACTGAAGGTTTAAGCGGAACGAATATAGGTGCTGGAGGAACTCCTTCAGGATTGGAATCTTTAAATAAGTTTTATGGAAACGTGGGTGCTGGAGGAACTCCTTCAGGATTAGAAAATGTATCGAAACTGGCGACTGGTGTTCCTTTAGGATTAGAAGATGTGTCACAGCTAGCGACTGGTGTTCCTGTTGGAACTGAAGATATAGGAAGAACGAATATAGGTGCTGGAGGCGTCGAGTCAGGGTTAGAATTTTTAACAAGCTCTGGGGATGCAAGCGCTATTGGAGCAGGTGTTGGAACTGAAGATATAGGAAGAACGAATATAGGTGCTGGAGGTGTTCCTGTTGGAACTGAAGGTTTAGGAAGACTTCCAGAAGATTATTTCGGGGCTGGGTATGATGCTACGGCTGCCGCACGACCACAGCCAAACTCTTTACTCTGGGGCATTGGTAACCCGGATAACGCGTTTTTTGGAGGGGCTCAAAATATTTTTGGTTATCAATCAGGTGGCCTCATTAATTATATGATGCCGCGCAGAATGCAGGGCGGTGGTTACGCTACCGCTACTGACCCGTTAAATGCTTTAGAGCAAATGGGTTTTGAAGGAGTAGCAGATGACGAGAGATTACAAGACTATTTGGAAGATTTACCAGACTGGCAGCAAGGGTATGCCCAGCAGGTGGGTGACATTACCACTGCCGGTCAACAGCAAATGGGACAAATAGGGGCTCAAATGAGAACACTGCAGGATTCATCTGGGTTTGGCGCTTCCGGTATTGGAGCTGGAGCAGCACAGCAAGCTAGAACCGGTGTTGAACAAGAGTTTCAGCGTGGCAGACGCGGTATTGTAGAAGGCTTTCAAGGTGACTTATTAACTGCTGTCAGAGATATTGAAAGTAAGGGAGAATTTGAATTTGGAGCTGAAGAGCAAGAGCAGACCACTCCCACTTATGTAGACCCGGCCGCCGTAGCCGCTACATATTATCAACATCCAGAGCCAGCCGGGGGATGCCCTGCTGGGAGCACATGGAACGGGTCGCAAGGAAAATGCCAGTCTGATGACCCTTTTAGTAACGACCCCGTAATGACGTGTACTGAAAGAGGCATGCCTCCCCCTGCAGGCGGTTGTACAAGTGGTTATTATTGGGATTCGAACACATGCGCTTGTGAGTGGGCACCATGAGTAATAAAGGATTAGGCGATACTGTAGAAGCTGTTATAAAAAGAGCAACATTTGGAAGAGTTCGCCCTAAAAAAGGATGTGGTTGTGAGAAGAGAAAGCAATGGCTCAATAAAAAGGTTTCATACAGTAACACTTTATTGAGCATGTCTAATAAAGTTTTTAATAAAAAATAGGGCATAAATAGCAATGGAGAAATATAATGGCTGAAAGATACCAACCGGGTGAATATTTCGCTAAATTTATGGAGCAGTTGCCGCAAGTGATGATGCAGCAACAGTATCTGGCTTTAGCACGTGAACGACTTGAGGAGCAAAAAACAAACAAAGTAGCTCAGAATTTAAGAGACGAACAGTATCTGGTTTTAGCACGTGAACGACTTGAGGAGCAAAAAACAAACAAAGAATTCTCAAAGAATATGCAATACTGGAATGGGATTATGAGTTTTGCCGGTCAGCTTCCCATGGGTCAAAAATATGCTTTCATATCAAAACAATCTGAAAATCTACCGGAAGAATTTATGATTGAATCAGGTATAGGTGACCGCATGGAAGAATTTAAAGGATTAGAGGAGCAGTCGGTTGACAGGACCCTCATGTTTGAGAATTTAGAACAGGAAGATTCTACAGAAAAAATACAAACAGCACTAGACTTAAATTTAGTTATAGAGCCAGTCAGAAGGAAGGCGCTTCGTAGCCGTATAAACAAAATAGAAAAAAAATACGGGGACCAAGAACCTTTTAACCCTGAATATCTTGGAAGAAAAGATTTAATAATATATAATCAAACAAAGGACTTACTTGAAGAAGCAACAAAAACGAATCTTTCTTTGAAACTTGAAAAAAGTAGAGTAGGAAAACTATCAGATTTTAAAGAAACAGAGTATCAAGCTAGTTCAAATGATATTATAGAATTAAACAAATCACTACAACCATATCTAGTGGCGGGAGCTCCAAAAAAAATCCCTGAATTTATTTCTTCAAGTGAATCATTATCTGCATTGAATGAGAATCCTGATTTGAGAAGCAGTTTCTTTGCTGACGAATCAAATGATTTGGATACTTTTGTTCAAGAACGGATATATGACCCTCAAGCGGAAGCGATACGTGCAAAAGCATATGAATTGGAAGGCGTTACAACGCAAGAAGAATATGAGAAGAAGATGGGAATGGATGAATTTACACTAGAAGAGGTGCCCATTGGTGCACAATATGGACCACAAGGCCCTCCTCCTCCTCCCCCTCCTGCTCCTCCTCCTCCTGCAGAAGGAGGAATATCTGATAGAGATTTAGGTGATTTAAGGGCACTTGGTAAAGGAATTGCTATTGGTGGAGGTGGTTATGCTGCTGTTAAAGGTGCTCCAAAAGTAATAGAGTATGGAAAGAAAGTTGCAGCCGCTACTGTTAAAGCTGGTAAATATATTCATAAACTTACAAAATTATCACCAAGTCAGATAACCGAATTTTTAGAATCTGATTTGGTTGAAGGCACTTTAGGAAAATTAAATAAATATGAAAAAGCAATTAAAAAGGGACAAAATACAAAACAAGTACAAAAACTTATAAATATAACTAAAGATAAATCTATAAAATATTGGTCAAAAAGATTTGGTGTGAAGCCTGATGTTATTGCTAAATTATATAAAACAGGAACAACAGGTAGGTGGAATTTATGGAGAGCTAAAGCTGGAGTTCCAAAAGCTTTTAGAAAATATGCAGTAGGAAGTATAATAACTGATGCATTAGGTTTTGAAATGGAAGGTATTCCTAGGGCTGGAATAGACATAACTACTGGATTTGCAGCTGAAAAAGCAGTGACTAAAAAATTCTTACCACAACTTGTAAAAATAGTAGCAAGCGATAAAGGTAAAAAATATCTTGCAAAGGTTGTTGGAAAAGCAGCAGCTAAAAAAATAGTTACAAGCACAGCTACAGGTAGTATGGTTCCCGGGTGGGGTAATTTTGTAATGGCTTTTGTTGGTACGGGTCTAGCTGCTAATGATATATATAATTTAGTTAAAGATTGGGATGAGGAAGAGGAATAATATAAAGTTTTAAAGCTTATGCCTGAAGCGCGAATTGATACTCCCACCGATAACTTGTTTGATGCTTGGATTAGCGAACTAGAAACAGAACAGGCTCAAAGACCTCCAGAATCAGCAACCGGATATAAAGGCTGGTTTACTCCCATACCTGAAACATGGTTGCCAGAATGGGTGAAAGCTGGTTATAATAACAGTATTGAAGGATTGGCCCGACAAATAATAGACGGCAAGCCAGCTTATCAAATTTCAGAAGATTATACTCCGGGTGCGTGGGGTGATGTTGGGGCAACTATTATTTCTTTTTTACAGCCAACAGATATAGCCACTTTAGTATTGGGCGGCGGTGTTGGAGGCATGGCTTTCAAACAAAGCGCCAAAGAAGCTACCAAACTAATGGTAAAATCCGGTATAAAAAAAGAAGTTGCTGAAGCTGCGGCAATGAAGGGTGCTCAACAATTTGCCAAAAAAGTTGCCTTTGATAAAAAAGCACTCTTAAAATATCAAGTCACAAAACAAGCCGGTTCTCTTGGGTTCTATTCTGGAATACAAAATGCAGAAATACAGAAACTCACAGGAGGTGACATAGATTTTATGGAAACACTTGAGGCAACTGCAAAGGGTGCCGCTTTAGGCGCTGTTTCGGCTGGTGTTGGGACTGCTATATCTACAGCTGCCATACCGGCTGCAATGAAATTTCCAGCAAGGTACGCGGCTGAAGTCGGTACATTTGGTACAGTGGCTCCAATGTTGGAGGGAAAAATGCCAAGCGCCACTGATTATATACATGCCGCCGGTGTAATCGGCGGGTTATCTGCTGTAGGTTTTGTAACAAAACCAATGATAAACAAACCTTGGAATAGTGTAAAGAAATCAATTTGGGGAGATATTAAAAAACGACAGTTATCTACAAAAGAACTGCAGGATATAGCGGAGGCTAAAGCACAGGCGGAAATTGGCAGAGATGTATGGACTGATGGTGAACGCGATGTAATTATTACTAAAGACTGGACTAATAGTAATAAGTTACATACGCTTGAGTTAAAAGACGTTAAAACAGGCGAAACATTCCCGTTGGGAAAGACTGACTTTTTTATTGGAGCTCGTAATGAAGCTGGAAATCGGATTAGTAAACCATTTCAAAGATTGTCAATAGCAGGTGAACCGTTAAAATATAAAGAAGGTCTAGACCCCAGTTATGCTATACTAAAAAGAACACGCGGTTTAAAAGATGAACTGAATGTACCACATGAAGAGTTTAAGAACATGGTTGACGAACTTCTTGGTAGAACGCAAAAAACAAGACTTGATAAAAACGGACGCGTAAAAAGCGGGTGGAATAAATTAGATACGCAACAACAGCACATGTTATTACAGAAACTGGCCTCTAAAAAATCTATGCGGAAAATGGCAAAGCAAATGGCAGAGCTTGGTGAAAATGAGGTATATTATCAAGAATACCCGTTAGAAAAAACTTATCCAAAGGTGCATAAAGCACTCCAGAAAATTGCCGCTATTGGTAAAGCATATAAGACAGCCGGAGGTTGGCTTGCACGCCATCCGGTTGGACAGTCAAGTGCTAAAATGATGATAAACGCTCAATCTAGGTCCGGTGCATTGACTGGAGAATATTTTACCATGTTAGAAGGTGTAGAAATAGGTAAGACAAAACTTGGTAAAAAAAGAAAATTCTTTAACATGACACGGGAAGAATCTGAAGCTCTGGCTAGGGATTTAGAAAGAAGTCCGGAAAATTGGCAACTGCCCTATACTAAAAAAGTTAAAAAATTATTTGATATGATGTACGCTGAAGCAGAAAGAACTGGCATGCCAATCAAAGAAAAGATAGAAAACTATTTTCCACATTTAATAAAGGAAGATGTCTTAAATGTATTGCAAAAAGATGTTGATAGACTGATTCACGAATCTCCGCATGAAGTGCTTGGCCAAGACAACATAGGAGGCGTGGAAGGTGTAGAAGCTATGGTATTATCAATGATGAAATCTGGTAAGATAGACCCAAAGACAGTTAAAGCGCTAGAGCATATGAAAAATAAACCAGAATATGGGAGTTATAGCAGTGCGTTTGAAAGCATAAGAAATGGTGTCAGTTCAGAAAAATACACACTTAACAAGCATCTGGAAAAAGGCCGTAAGTTTGATTTGCCGGATGAATTTTTACAAAGAGATGCAAGGGTTGTAGTACCGGAATACATTCAGCGTTGGTCAAAAAGAGTTTCTTATGTCGAAAATTTTGGCGTGAAGGGCGAGAAAATGTTTGGCAATATAAACGCACTCCAGAGCACTGGCTTTCATAATGAAGCGAATGTTTTAAGAGATACGTTTGATTCTTTCACAAATTTAGCCGAATCTAATCCAGCTAGAAATTATAAAAGGTCAACTAAAAATTTCTGGAATGCTATGGTTAACTTTGGTATAGCTACAAAAATTGGTGGGGGATTTGCTACTTTACCAAATTTAAGTCAGCCGCTTATTTCCAGCATGCTGAAAGCCGGAATCCCGTGGAGGGGGATGTTTAGATATACACATGACCCGGCATATAGAAAATTTATAAAAGAATCTGGAGCAATGAATACCAGCTTATCGGTGCATCAACTGATATCCGGCTATAATCCAACTAAAGGAACCAAGGCAGGTAGAATTGCTGAATGGACGACTAAATATGTTGGTTTAACAGTACCTTACTTTTCTTTTAAAGGGTTGACGTTAAATGAGATTAGTACTAGCCCTTGGAAAACGATAAAACAAAGGGTGAAAGGATTACCGCTCATTACATTCCAAACTGTAAATAGGAATAACCAGATTTTATCAGCCATAGCTGGATACGAAGGTATGATGAAATGGCAAAAGTGGGCTAATGGAAAAGGTGTTGGTGGTAAAAGCATAAATAATAGATTGCGCTCTATTGAGAATTTAAATCAAATGGGCTTAATTGAGAATTATGATAAACACAGTGAACAGTTAAAGACTGGAAAAATAACTCGCAACGAATTCTTTGAAAAGGTTAATAAAGAACTAAACAGTGAACTAAAAAGTGAAAGAAAGCAAAGAGAAGCCACTTACCGATTTGCAATAGATTCCCAGTTACAAAGAAATATATTAAGAGAGCCTGTTTATTTTAATGACCCGCGGTTCAGGCCATTCATATTGTTTAAGAGATTTGGCTACAGGCAATTTGAATACATCTTAAAGAATTCATGGAATGAGTTCAAGCATGGTAACGCATTGTATTTTTTGAGACTGGCCGCTGGCGGGATGGTAGCGGGGCCATTGTTAAATTCTGCAAAAAGAATGTTAAGGGACGCATTGGCCGGAGAAGACGTTTACGATGATAAATATTCTGTTACTGAAGAAGTTGAAGATTATGATAATATTAAAGCTGAAATGGAAAAGAATGGTTATTCGATTGATAGCTTTTTCGATGCCGCTAAAAAGACAGTTAGTGTGGGCGACATATTAGAATCATTTGCCGCTATAGGAGCTTATGGTTTTGTTGGAGATGTGGCGCAGGCAATGTATGAGGGAGAACAAAGATTAATAAGCGCTGGTGAGTTTTTATTAAAACCAGCGGTGCTTCAGGATATGATGGTTGGCATTGATACGGCCACGAGATTTTTAGTGGATAAACATGAATACGGTTGGGCAAATGCTATTAAACGCATGCCAAAGTCAATGGCCCCGGCATTTGGTACAATAGTAAGAGAAACTACAAAAAGAGTGTGGACAGAAGGCCAGTGGGAAAATTACCAGAAATATCGTAAAGGTAGAGTCAGGGGACAAGTACTTGATGCATTTTTAGATGGAGACGACAGAATGGCACAGCGTTATATAGATGCTTGGAACAGGGCCAATCCCGATAACCAGTTTGATTATAATGATATCAGCTGGAGTGAAATGTTTAAACGAGCAGAAAGAAAAGCAAAGAAACGATTAAATCCATAAAGGGGTTTCCCTATTTTCGTTTACGGCGAACCCGGAAATCATTAACATGTAAAATATCGTACTCATCCCGTTTCTGTTTGCGGTATTTCGCAATCTGGGATTTACTCATATCTTTCCAACACATTGGCAGTGGTTCAACCC
>Ga0080013_1006520_pt1 | contig 10355 bp, 21 predicted proteins | sample ETNvirenome_6_85_FD_69236 | JGI IMG/M metagenome (GOLD analysis project Ga0080013, IMG submission 69236) | Marine viral communities from the Pacific Ocean - ETNP_6_85 (SPADES assembly) (version 2) | ecosystem: Environmental > Aquatic > Marine > Oceanic | place: Pacific Ocean | collected 2013-06-19
ACGTGGTGGTCACGTTGATGGAATAGGAACTGATTATCATTTAGCAGTTCCTACTAGAGATTTTGATGTTTATAATGATGATGGTGCTATAACTTATCATTATCATCAATATGTTCCTGCTTTCCAAAATGGTAACAGTAGGAGGCATTTGTTGATGAAAAACAAATCTTACCGTCCTGCTAGTAATACAACTTATGTTCGTATTAAATCTTATGATGACCATCCACCTATTAAAGCAGATTATAAACTGATTGATAATAAGGATAATGCACAAGGAAGTAAAGATGATATTTACGGTGCATTAAGATCTCATTCTATTCACAATAAGGTGAAGGGAATTATTGCTAGAGGTGAGATTGCTAGAGTGGTAAAATACTCAGTTAATAATAGAAACCTAAGCACATTTAAATCAATAGGTGAATATAAAGATGATTATGTTTGCTTATCTAACATAGAGGATTATGATTCTGGTAGAGGATCATTTATGGGAAAAGGTAATCGCAACCGTCCCTGTGCAATAACAGCATCATTAATGATTCTTAAGGAAACTCATCGTGAACCAAATACTAAAGCAATTATTTCAGAAATAATTGAAGAGGGTAAAGTTATGCACGATAATCCTAAAGATTATTGGGGTCAAATATTAGATAATTTTGGAGTTGTTGATGATTATAGAGACTCTACATTTAAGAGTGTTAAATATCCTCAATATAAATTAACTCCAATTCAACGTATATTATGGGAAACATTTTATGTTCCTGGGTTAAAGGATGATCTAAGAATTGATCGTAGTTACTTTGGTTCAGGTGCTCAATATCAATTTACAGGATGGAAAAAGATTGTATCTTTCTATCTTTATATGATACAAAGGGCAAGAGATACCAGTAATGCTATCTATCAGACAGAAAAGAGGAAAGATGGTCAGTATGTTAATATATTTGGTGGTGCTTATAGTTCTCGAAATAATATGAAGGTTGTTAATTCACCCTATAATGTGGTATATAATAATATATTTGATGATAATAATTAATGCCTAATCTTGATAGTGGTAAGTTAATGTATAGTGAGGGGAATAACGATGAATGTTATACTCCTCATTATGCTGTAAAGCCCATTCTTAAGTATATTCCAAAGGATGCTATTGTATGGTGTCCTTTTGATACTGAAGAGAGTGAGTTTGTTAAACAAATACCTAACAATGTTCATTCGCATATTAACACTGGGCAGGATTTCTTTACCTATGAACCTGATAATTGGGATGTGCTAATCTCCAATCCACCATTTACTAATAAGAGAAAATACTTTGAAAGAGCATTATCATTTAATAAACCATTTGCATTGATCATGACTAACACTTGGTTAAATGATTCTGCACCCAAACAGTTATTTAAAGACAAGGACTTACAGTTACTAATGTTTGATAAACGAATGAAGTTTATCAGTCCTGATGGTAGAGACAATAGTAAGATTACATTTAGTAGTAGTTACTACTGTTGGAATATCCTACCAAAGCAAATCATAATGGAGGAGTTGGATATGCCAGGTAAAGAAGTGTCACAGGCAACGTTGCAACCCTTCCTTGATGCCCTATAATAGCAGTATGGGAAACAAAGCAGGTTACTCACTACTCTGACTTAGAAGCAGAGATATGATGTGAGGTAAAAAATACATTGTAATTCGCCTGTTTTTGTTTCTCTCACCCATTATTCATCCTCCAAATGGCAACACGATCAAGGATTGGACTCCAACTTGCTGATGATGCTATTCTATCAGTCTATCATCACTGGGATGGATATCCACAGTGGTTAGGTGTCACACTTAACAAGAAGTTCAACACAAGAGAGAAGATAGCAGAATTGCTTGATGGTGGAGATATGTCCTGTTGTGACAGTGACACCGATTGGGATAGGAATGAATTACCTGAATCCCGTCCACAATATTACAATGACAGAGGAGAGAACACAGAACCACGTCTGGACCTAAACTTTGATGATTATGTAGAGAATCCTGCCAATGATGCAGAGTTCGTCTATATCTTCACCTTAGACCATGAGTGGGAGTGCTATGCCATCAGTCAGGAAAGGGATGATGACTGGAATGTCATTAAGACTAATGTAATTCCAAAAGAAATCCCATCAGAACAGACAGTCTAAGAACTGTCACACTCGTCCTTGTAGCACGACGTTAAACTGCTATAATAACAGAGTACCAAGGGCAAACGAACCGAATAACACATCTACCAGATGTGCGGGTGACAGAAACCAAGGAAGGTGATCCAACCACCGAGTCAGGCAATGTAGCGAGCAAATGCCGTGGATAAGACCTGACTCCAAACCCGTAAACCCATCAAAGAGACAACACCAATGTCACCAAATTTTGCCGAATTCCTTCTTGACACTGCTGAGACTGGAAATGAGATCCTAGCAGTCCTTGAAGACATCATAGAGGTTACAGAAGCAGGAGGAACCGATCTGTAAGACAGTTCAACAAGTGGTACAAACCCCCTTCACAGGGGGTTTTTTACTGCTATAATATAAGAGTAAACAAAGAGAAGTCTTATGACTGCATCCCCATCAAAAGAAGTAACAGTCGATGAGATTCTCCCACTTCCCGTTAAGGTTGAAATGTGGGCAATGGATTTGGTTGATGCTCTTGAATCAGACTACAACAAATCTTACCCTAACTCATCAGATCCTGTAAAGTTTGAGACTAAAAGAGGTAGAAAGTATATTAAAATCAATCAAGTTAATGGTGGTGTTCATGCTTTCATTGACAAGAACACTGGTGAGGTTTACAAACCAGCATCTTGGAGGGCACCAGCACCGATTGTCAGGTATGATCTCAGAATCATCCGTGAACGTGAAGAGTGCCTAGCAAGAGCAGACTGGGCTGGTGGTTATCTTTACATGAGGGGTTAAAATGACAATTTACAGACAAACAGCAAATCCCAATGCAACTAACAGTGAGTTAGATGCTAAGATCATCATTAAGTATGATGAAACTAATCAACCAGAAGATTGGGAAGACTTCTGGAATCGTTCACTTCCAATTTATCCAAAGGAGGATTGATTCAATGACACAACTTGAGAAAGACATTGCATTCTGTATTGATGAGATGGACCTTGCAGATGAAGAGATTGGTGAAATGTTGAGATGTATTGAACGACTTGGTGTTAATTCTGTTGAGCATTTTTGTGAAGAATTTGTATTTGTATGCTATGATGAGGATGGAGAAGAGGATATAGAAGCATTGAATAGGGTACATAATGATGAATATTTGAATATTGCTGAGTTCAATGGAATGTATTGGGAGGGTAATAATGAGTAAAGATATGACTGGTAGAGAGAAATTATTGTTTATTCTTTCTTTCTTCTGGGTAATGCACTGGGGTGTACGTTTAACTACACTTATTTTCACTAATCTTGAACTGAGGTATTTCTAATGACTCTTTTTACATCAGGCGATTGGATTGTTGACTCCAAAAAGTTAATAACTGAGGCAGTTTATGATTTTATATGTGGTAAGTTTCCACAGATTACAGGATCAGTTGTTGAAGTTAATCAAGTTGATCTCACTGATGACAATGCATTTGGATTCTGTCAGTTAGAAGATGATTTAATGTATCGTGAGTTTTTAATTCATATTCATAATGATCTCACTCCTGAACCTTATGTAACCACATTAATCCATGAATTAGTACATGTCAGGCAAACATGTGATGGTTTATTGGATCATGATAGGAGAGAAGAAGAGGCAGTGATATGGGAGAAGATATTGAGTAAAGAGTTCTGGGAAACATTTAAGAATGCTACATTCTATAGCACACCATGGAAGAGTCAGGATAGAATCTATGCATTAAATTCACCCAATTCACCATTATTCCAATGAAAACAGCAAGCACTAAGGTCAATAGATACACAAGAGCATCTAAGGATGGCAGGTACATTGTCTGTCCACACTGTACAGGTGCTATAAGAGTCTATCACTTTGCGTGGAGTGCACTAGGGTGTATGTATTGTAACGAAATGGTTGAAAAGGATCAATGGGAGGTGGTATAATGTTTGATAGAGCATTTGTAAATCAACTACCTAAAAATAAGAAAATGAACGATGATGACATAAAACAATTCATTGAATGTTTTGAGACATTTATGGAACGTGCTGATGTTGAAATTTTGAATTATATGAGAAGAGAGACACAACGTAAGTATCAACAGAGTTATTATGAACATAAGGCAGCAGAATTAGAAGTTACTGTTGACTATTACATACAGGAGTTCACTTAAAATGCACATCTTATCAATTTTAGCACTGTTGGTTGTAGTGGGAATCTGTAGTACCACATTGTTAATGAAATGGTATAATCCACATTGACAAATTAACTATAATCTATTAAAATAGTAGGACAACAAAGATTCTAATGAAATTCCTTTACATTGTTGATTACTGGGTGCCATTTCCACAATCGGAATATGGTGGTCTTATAAATGTTATTGGTATGAATGATGCCGAGGTCTTTGATATTCTTACTAAAGAAGATCAATTCAATGATTCCTATCGGGATCGTATTCTACCTAATGTAATGAAAGCCCAGAAACTTGAGTTAAGTGAAGATTATGAATCTGGTATTATTGATGCATTTTTAACCTAATTGGAGAACCATGACTGAAGAAAGACGCTATCGGATGCAAGAGTTAGTAACAACTGGATGGGAAGACATTGATGAGGAATGGAATAGTAAATTAACAAGAGAACAATGTTCTACCAAACTTCAGGAATATATTGATGGTGGAGTATCACCAGGAAGATTACGGGCGGTTAATGATAACGTATAAGTGGGTTATATTAATCCTCTATTCAATATTTTCATTTTCAGTACTATTTTTTGCACTGAATAGACCTAAAACAAACTCTATTACCTGTAAGAAGATATGTCTAGCCAGTATGAACCAGAAGTCGATGATTATGTCGTTTGGGAACGTGAAACATGGGTCGGTCCAATTAAAGATGAGGGATGGGTATATTTCAAGGGTGATCCAATAGAAGACAAGAAAGGTTTTCCATCTCAGGCAAGGTATATTACTATTGAGACAGGGGTAAGGGATAAACCAATTGAGCAATTAAAAGACTCACCTTTTCATAAGAAAGTTCATACTCTATTATTATGTTATGAATCAAATTGGAAAAATCTTAGATTTGTCAAGAAACGTGAAAGTAAACACTGTCAACACTATTCTCAATATGATGATGTCAATGGGGTAGAATGAATCCATATAAGAAAATACTATTTCCTATTCATATCTTTCAGACTCATATCAAAGAGAATGAGTTAATTAAGAATGAGTTATTTTCTACTATACATAAGTATAGTAAGAATCTATCAATTCCTGATGGATGGTTGACTGATAACATAAAGACATCATTTGATAATGATAATATTAATATAGAAATATTCGGTAAGGATAGTATTGTCCATGAATATTATCAGAAGTATCTTTCTAGGTTCTTTGATAAGTTTGTCAATCTTGAATTAGCTGATATATGGTTCAATTATTATTCGAATGGTGAGTATCAGGAATCACATCATCATGTTCATCCTAATATCAAGAATAAGACACATTTCGCTTGTGTACATTATCTACAGTATGATGCTAATATACATCATCCAGTGACATTTGTTGATCCATTAATGTTAATTCGATCACATTCATTAGAGATGGATTCTAATTATTATGATGAGAAGTATTCACCTGAGGTCAGAGAAGGTAGTTTATTGATGTTTCCATCTTATCTTGAACATTTTGTGAAGAAATCTGATCCGACTCCTGATAATCCCAGAATATCAATTGCATTCAATATTATTATCACACAGTATGGAGATGAGACGAATGAATATTAATTATGATGATAAGTTCTTCAATGATGTAGAACATCAAATAATCTATGATTATTGTCTAGGATCCGAATATTCATATGGTGAGAGTGATAATAAGGGATTACCAGTCACGGGTATGGTTCATAATATACCAGAGACAGATTTTGTGTATAAGTTAATAAGAAAGACCATACATGATAGGTATGAGAGAGTACGACAGATGAAATTGTACAGGATGTATGTGAATTGTTTTGCACCAAATGAGAATCCATATTATCATATAGATGGAGATAAGGGATTAACATTCTTATACTATCCGAATATGAATTGGGATTTGGATGAAGGAGGAGAGACACAATTTTACATTGAGAATGATATCTATGGTATCACTCCTATTCCTAATAGAATGGCAGTATTCGATGCAAATATACAACATCGTGCGACAACATTCAGAAATGATCATAGATTCACGATTGCCATTAAATATACATGAATAAATAAATATGGATAGAATATAATATAGAATGTCAATAACCAAGACACAGACAAAATATTTCACTAGTGGACCAATCAAGTTCAGTGAAATTAGAGATACGTTTGGTGATCTATCAGGTACACCTGTAAGAGCATCAGATTATAAAAGAAATGTTGATGTTGATGTTGATTGGGCATCTGATACATCACCGAGAGTACCTGATGCGACTGAAAATGAGGATGTATCAAGTAGTACAGATTGGCAAGTATCAGGATTCAGGGATACGATCACCGAATATAATGTAGTACAGGATGCGAGTAGTAGTGATGAAGAATTAGAATATGCAGTTAATAATACAAGTGACTGGAATAATAATCTAGGAAAGAATGTCAATAAGAATTTTGATATCAAGGGAACCATTTATAGTAATGAAGTCAGTAAGTATGCCCTGAAGTTCACATCAGGAGATTATACCAATTTGTATATTGATGTGAATGATGGTGGTGCAATTTATGGAGAAGGAGGAGCAGCAGGAGATCCAAGTCAGAATTTAGATGGTGGAGGAGCACTGTATATTAATAATACATTAGATGTGGATAATGTGAGTATTGTGATTGGAAACAATGGAAAGATCTATGCAGGTGGAGGAGGAGGACATGATGGAAATCAGGGTAATAGTGGAAATAGTCTGTCATGTTATACATTAGAGGCATGGAATACAGGAAGTGTCGGTGGATTTGATCGTGCTTATAATCCATCAACAGCACTGGACAAATGTAAGTCTGCCGCATCAGGTAGTATAACTTTAGGTAATGTGAATGTCACATCAGCAAATCAGAATAGTGTACGGAGTCGTTGTCGTGGTGGTACCTATCGAAGAGGTCACGGATGGAATGGTACTAATTTTGTAGGATATGCCTGTAGTCCAGACTGGACAATGACTTGTAGTGGAAGAATCAATAATAATGTATCAGGTGGAAATGCAGGAAATGGTGGCAATGGAGGAGTCGGACAAGGATATAGTAATCAATCCAATCCAGGATCTGGTAATAGTGGCAATTCAGGAAATTGTGGTGAATGTGCTGTGACTGGTGCACGATCATGTGGTAATACTGGAAATGCTGGAATCAGTGGAGGATCATGGGGACAGGCAAGTAATAGTGGTGGAGCAGGTGGAAGTGCAGTTCATAAGAAGAATACTGCCGTGAATCAATATAGTAGTAATACATTAAAGGGAGGAATCACGAATATATAAAAAGTATGGTATAATATGATGTATGAAGTTATCGAAAGTTATTTTTCATTTCATGGAATTATTCTTCCTAGAAGAATCACGTGGAAGAGTATGGAGTTCATCTGCCAATTGTAAAAAGGAAAGATGGAGTATTTGCGAGGAATGTGAACATTATGATGAACCTGAAGAAGGATGTAAGTATTGTGGATGTTATCTACCGAATAAGATTGATGATCCATTTGGTGAATGTCCTATTGATAAGTGGGTCGCAAATCCTGAACAGTGGTATGATACTGATTATGAAATTGTCAAACAACGTGTACTTGAATTATATCCAGAATTGGAGGATGATATAAATGGATAAGGTCGAAATGAAAGGGGAATACAATCAATTCATCGGTGAGTATTCATGTGCCTATAATAGTAAGTTCTCAGATAGTATTATTACGGCATTCGATTATTATACAAGTATCGATGCGACTTATTGTGAAGATACACAGTTTGAGAATAGTAATGCAGGAAGATTTGATTATGCAATAGATCTAATGGATATGAATCCTAGTATGAAGGATCATCCAATGGAAACATTAAATGGTACATTACAAGAATGTTTCAATGAATACGTAAGAGTATTCGGTCATCTAAAGACTGTGCCTATGTATAGTTGTGTCCAGAAAGTACAGATGACTCCTGCTGGTGGTGGTTATCATGTCTGGCACGATGAGAATAGTCACTTGGAACATGCGAATAGATGTCTGGCATGGATCATATACTTGAATGATGATTATGAAGGAGGAGAGACCGAATTCCTATATTATAAGAAAAGAGTACAACCAGAGAAAGGAAAGTTATTAATATGGCCGGCAGGTATGACACATGCACATAGAGGAGGATTAGTATTAAAGGGAACAAAGTATATTGTAACAGGATGGTTCTATCTGGCAAATGTAAATAATGGAAGATAATAATGAACAGTTTCCTAGTATAAAGGAACAAGGAAAGAATCTTGCAAAGTTTACTATACAAGTAGTCAAGGATAGTGTGATGGATATAAATTCATCATCATCTAATCTATTCGCAAGTAATGAATTAAAAGAAGAAAGAATGGATATATGTAAGAAGTGTGAACACTATAGTCCAAGACAAGTAAGATGTAAAGAATGTGGTTGTTGGTTGACTCAAAAGATTAAGTTCACTAATAGTAAGTGTCCTATTGAGAAATGGTAGGATATTTGATTACTATCTGGAAGTATACTTTGGGTAGCTTTCATGATGATAAAACAAAAGAATATGATAATATAGTTTGTATATTGAGAACAGGTATATTACTCACATATCTTATTACTAATATCATTATCTGTGCTGGAGTACTCAGACACTGGAATGACGGAGTTCTTGGTGAAACTGTAACAATAGATACAGAATATGTTAAAAAATAGGTTTTAAATACCTTTATAAATATAAACCTGTTTTTTATCTGTTTTCTCAATAAGCATCTATTGTTGAGACTCAATAGGGTATTATTAATGATAATCAATAAGAATGTACTGTTGAGAATCAAGTATATTGTTTAATTGATACTCAATAAGAAGTGATGTATTCTCATTGTATTTTTAATTGTATGAATGGTATGATTGTATATTGTTTCTTGTAGAATTATATTGTTATAAACGTCTCTCAGACTTCTTAAACCCTTCTGGGACTTGTGCACTTAGTCAACGTATCATACAACGGGCGGTTTGTCAATACACAGGGACGGAATATTTACAAAACCACACAATGTCAAAAAAGTAGTATAAATATATTATTGTGAATCTCGTCGAGACTTTATGCTTGACACTCTACGAGATATCTGTTATAATCATTATACATTCATCAAATTCTCGACGAGCTATGTACGAAGACTACGAGCTTAATTCATTTGACTGCGAGACATCATGCCATGATTATCTCGACGAGACATATACACATATGATGCAAGATGCATATAGCAACATGTATCTAGATGATGATGATTATGCACGATGTGATAGCACAGATTATCAAGCACTTGCGTATACGCATTATGCATGATATAATGGTGTACAATGTGTATCTACCCTCATGGTAATACAAAAAAGAAGAATTCAAGTTACATTAGATATCACGTGTTATGATGATCTAGATGTTGAGAAATTCGATTGGAAAGAAATATTTCAACTTGAGGGAGATGAGTCCATTAATTATATTAACATAAAAGATATAGAATATAGTTATTAGTATGACAGTTCATAAAGTGTCCACTATTTTCCCTATTCGTGGTAGAATTGGGGTATTATAACATTGTAGACAAATTTCACTCCAAAATGTCAACAACTCTTTCTGAAACATTATTTACAATCAACGGCAAAGATTACTCTCATAGAGAGTTAAATATGATCTATGATTTCTTCACTCAGTTACAGTGGGATGTTATAGATTCTGCTCTTGATTGTTATGCACAAGAGAACGGCAGTAAGCATAACATAGAAGAAGAATGTCATCAAGTTCGTGATGTTATGTACGAAGTATTACGTGCCGCATACTAAAGAGTATTTCTGTACTATTCTCAATAGCATTCGTTATTGAGAATAGCGGCCGGATTTTTCCGAAAGTCGGCCGCGAATGGTCAGTTGGTAAAGTGTACACTAATCTCCCTATTGGGGGTGTTTTCGTGTATGATAATGGTATGAATAATTTTACTGTCTTTTGTCCATATGCTCCAGAGGAGCAAGTCACTCTATCCGATGAGT
>Ga0080013_1006524_pt1 | contig 10350 bp, 4 predicted proteins | sample ETNvirenome_6_85_FD_69236 | JGI IMG/M metagenome (GOLD analysis project Ga0080013, IMG submission 69236) | Marine viral communities from the Pacific Ocean - ETNP_6_85 (SPADES assembly) (version 2) | ecosystem: Environmental > Aquatic > Marine > Oceanic | place: Pacific Ocean | collected 2013-06-19
ACTTATGGAAGGCGAAGTCAGTTGCCTGAAATATTATATATGATGAATAAATTAAATGATAAAGAAAAGTATTTACAAGCTAGTTCTATTGTTTCAGGTTATCTTACTACAGATGGAGAGGTTAATTCATCTTGGCCTGCCACGAGCCCTTATATTACTCCTAATGATTTAAGTGCTTGGTATGCTCCTACTAGTCGGGCTAATGTGGTGCGCTCAGTTGCTAATCAGCTTATTAATAATAATATAGCTGACGAGTCTTTAAGTTATATGGAGAATTTTGCTTTTGGTAGAAATATAAATAGATTATTTTCTACCTATATAACCCCCTCTGGGTATGGGGCACACCCTATTAGAAATAATTATAACGAAATAGGGGGACCGAATATATTCAGTCATACCTATGGTCCGCTGATTTATAATGCTGATTTTGATGTAGACGGCTCTGCAATTGTGGTTAGTTCTTTTTTGCAGACAACCACACCTAGTGAGGAAACTGATATTTCCTTTTATGGAGGTAGTGGAGTTTTAAGTTTATCGGGATGTTCAGCCTCTCCTACGTATGTGGGAACGATAGCAGCTTCGGATTCTAATCATGTTTATTTGGGGTATCAGAATGTAAGTTCTCCCGAATTTAGAAATGAACATCTTGTTAGTGCCATTGAGTTAGTCGATACCTCTAGTCCTTTTGCCTTTACTTCTCATCCTATATTTACTATTTATAGGTTAGCCCGTCGAAAACTTAATAAGTATGATTTTGATGATTTCTTGGTAGAGAATACCGTTATTAAATATCAAAGACCGCTAGTGGACGATGTGCTTCCCCGTCTACGTATTAAACTTAATTATCAGGGAGCCCCGTCCGAGGAAGTTCCTGGTGCTGGAGTCGATACTGACAACAAAGCTAGAAATTTCTTAACTCCTGATCATATGTATGAAATTAATATTGATGCTCATAATTTATCTACCAAAGGTACGATGGTGGGAGGACAAGCATTAGGAGTATGGATTCATACCGAACCAGAAGACGGCAAAATATGGAATTATCGAGCGTATGGAGATATCGACTGTGGAAAATATATAGATGGTTGGGAGCAGATGGATGTATCCACTTTAAATGCATATGGAATTTCTATAGTTCCAGGATTGGCTGAAGTAAGATCTTTCCCGTTTAGAGACTCTTCAATTAAAAACTTTGGAAAAGGTGGAGGGATGGATTTAGTTTTAAATAAAAGAGATATTGTATGCTGGGATTCTCTTCTTACTGATGATGGTGGCAGGATTATACAGAAAGATGTTCCTCCCATCGTTAGAGTAAGTGACCTTACTAAAGCTACTCTTTCTTTCCACCTTTCTACCTATAATAATAAGGGCTCTATACCTCCTACAACTTATTTAAATAAGTTTGGTCCTGTGCATAGGAAGACACAGAAATATGTAATTGAAATATTTGCTTTATATGGAGATAATAGTAAGATTATGGTCTTTGAAAAAATAGCTCTAAGGGATAAAACTAATGCAGCTATGGCTTCTATACCAGGAGCGTATGGAGATCTAGAACTGGATGAGTTTGATCTTAAAACAACCTTTAGATATTGGAAGGGTCTTGATGATGGGATAGCTAGTAGGAATCATCACGCTACTTCAGGGACAATGGAGGTTAGTGGGGGTGGAAGGTTGAATTATCGTTCTAATGTAGGAATGTATATTCATAGTAGAGATACTGCTATGTTGAATCAGTTAACGGAGTTATATGTATCAGGGTGATGACTAATGAGAGGTAAAGTAGAAGTTTTTTCCATTGCTTCGGATGGCTCGCAGAGGCTTCTTCTGTCTGAGCCTAATCTTATTGTGGATGGTGCAGGCCAATCCATTGTGGATATGTTAACTTGTCCCTCAAGTGTTTTAACACTAAGTCCTAATGTGGTTGATGCTTCTAATTGGAGATGGGGAGCCCTTTCCTTTGGTCCCGCTGCGTCTTCATTCCACGAAAATGCTTACTTTTTTCCCGAAGTGATTCCTATACCCGCAGGAGACGTAGGGCGACCTACGAGAGTTTATTATAAAAGAGGAGATGCGTGTGCTGGCGTAAGTGCTGATGTGACCCCCTTCATTGATCAAATATGTAAAGATAAAATAATGAGGGTGCTTTGGGTGAGCAGTGTTATAGGAGAAGATAACGGGGCAACTGCGTCCTCTTATACTCCCCCATATCAGCTTCCATCTTATCCTGATCCTCAGGATCAGAAATTAGAAGATGCCAGCACATCGTACTCGTTGGTCAGCGGAGATGGTACTCAAAGTTACGGCCATTTTGAGAATAGGATTATGTATGCATCAGGAGATGCTTCGAGTTATTTTCAAGGAGCCTATCCTGTTTCAGGGAATGCTGCGTCTGTTGCGTGGAATACCTCTGCTCTTTTAGTGGATTCTTATGAAGGAGATTATGAAACAAACCCTTCTTTAAATATCGTAGCTTCTGGGCCTGCGTGGCCTGTTATTGTTGGTGGAACAGGTAATCCTGTAGTAGGTTTATATAATTATTACAGAGCTATAGACTATAGAGGATTTATTGAAACCAAATATAATATTAATGGAGGAGTGATAGCTGGGCTTGCTGCTGTTTCGGGAGTGGTCAATTCGAGTGATGGAGCAGATTTAATTCTTGATCCGCGTGTGGTGGTTAGTACCTATATTTCCCCTGGAGATTTGTGGAGTCTAGATATGTATGGGGGTATCCACAACATAGGGTTATGGAGTATTGATTGTCAAAAGAGCCTTATAAAAGGGGGCTATCCTCCTTTCATGATAGCTAATAGTGTGGACCCTTCAGGGTATGTTGATGAATCAGGAGTTACTAAAAGAGAGTTTAGATTATTTGCTAAGAAAACCTTTACGGAGAATCTAACTCAAGTGAGAGATAAATCAGGTTATTCAGGATTTGCATATAGGACAGATTTAAGTCCAGTAGATATTGCTGAATATTTATTATTTACATGGACAATAGATTTTAGATCGCAACATGATTAGAGGACATTTAACAATTTGTAAAGTCTATAAAGACGGAAGCAAAGAAGTAGTTATGAATAAGCATAATCTTATAACTGCTGGCTTAGGCTCTTCTTTTATTGATATCATACAACATAATGGATCCCATTGGGCCGACGATTACCGCCCTCGTTATTTTCAGGTAGGGACCAGCAGTATGGGAGTGGTCGATCCTAATTCTGCTGAGTACGATCATTCTTTGGCTGCGTCTTCGTACTTCTACCAGTTATCTGCTCCTCTACACTGGTCTTCGTATGGAGATGATACTACTTTATCCGTAGAAAAAAGGAATAGAGGATTTAATGCTTCTACAGAAGACAATATCAATTTTGAAGAAATTTTATTTACAATTCCTCCTTTATCCTCTGTAGAATTTTCGAGTGTAGATAATAGTAGCAGTTGGTTCCCCACTATTCCTGATTCTGATGTTACTAAAGTATTTTTCGATTCGTTTGAAGCAGAAATTATTTTAGATGAAAATGCGGCTAATGGTAATACTATTAGTGAAATAGGAATGTTCGCTAAAAATCCTAAAGGGTGGCCGCATGATACCCCTTTGTTAATAGCTTATAAACCTTTCCAGGGTATTGCTAAGACGGCAGAATTTTCTTTAGTTTTTCACTGGAGTATAGGATTCTTAGGCGGAACTACAATAGACAGGACTCACTATGGAAGTCCAGAGGATAACCTTCTTCTCTTTGGGAAGTATAGTGGGTGGGGGATTACAAAGGAGGGATGGGGAGGAGTGATAGTAGCCCCTCCTGCTGACCGAATACCAGTCTCCATCCCGAAAAAAGGAGGAGCTGGAGGCATTCCTACCACTCCTACTCGTCAGGATGAGTACTAATGAGGCTAATTATGAATAATTTTAATCAACTATTATATATAAAGGTAACATGATGAGAAATAATGAAAGTTTTGATCCATCAGGCCATTTAGAAATTTATAAAATTTATAATGATGGCACTGAAGAGTGTGTTTTTTCTGAGGCAAATACTATTACCTCAGGTATGGGAGTTGGGCTTGGACTTCTATATGCCGGATCAGGTTCTCAAACTATGACGGATTATCAGATCCGATATTTTCAATTAGGAACTAGTGGAGATTCTGTTGTTGATACTTACGGTGTAGGTCAGTTTCATTTGGTGTCCGCGTTTGGACAGGTGACTGGAAAGGTAGAGTATGGGGTAGACACTACCCTCCCTTTAGCTACTCATACCTTACTGTCCTGGAACGGCGAGGCAATGCAGGATTCGGAAGGGGTAACTGATGCGTGGGTATTTATTGTTATATCAGATAATGCCATTAAACGAGTAGATTTAAATTCTGTAACCTATATACTATACGTTGACAGAAACACCCTCAATGATGAGGTAGTAAATGAAATTGGATTGTTTATGGAAAATCCTCTGGCTTTATCCCCTAAAAGATCTAATATGGTAGCTTATAGACCTTTTGTTAATATTAGCAAAACTAGTGATTTTGCTTTAGTTTTTAAATGGACTTTAAATTTTTAATATGCCTTTCCTTGTACATGACCATTATTTAACTTCTGGAACCAGTCAACTTATTAATAGCTGGACAGATCCTGTTTATAAATTTGATTCAAGTTCTTTCTATAACTGGGAGCAAGATAACCTTCCCATCTATGACCTAGAGGAAAGAGATATGCTACTGTATGAGATGGCTGGGTACCCCCTCTCCTCGGTTATAGGAATGTCGTTATGTGTATCGGATTGTGGCATTGATAATAAGAGAGTATTTGGTAGTTTAAGTGGTGCAATAGATGCTCTTCCTAATACTATTAGGTTTCCCATTATTATTGAGGTCGCGGCTAGTGGAGAATTGGGAGAGCTTGTATTACAAGATAAGGTATTTGAGGGATCAGGGGCTGGTCTAGAAATTATTAATAGAGGATTTGCTAAGGGGTTATGCAGTAGTGCCGCTGGAAATTCTACCACGTATGCGAGTGTAACGGCAGGAAGTCCTCTTAGCGCAGTAACTCAGGTATTCTCTAGAGATCTCACAGAAACGATGTATCAATCCTCTGCTTTATGTGTCAGCAATACTGTATATCAACGGTCTACAGCAGGCGCGTATTGGGATAATTTTGTTAGAGCTTTCTTTCTCACCCCTGAATGGAGTATTGATGGTGCTGCCTCTCCAAGAACTCCTAGTATCTCTTCTTATTTTCAAGATAGTTATGCGGGGGTTGCAAATTTTAGTAGTGCACCCCATACATTTGAGGTAGGAACAACATACAATGGAGGAGGATATATAGATAATTCCCTTAGTAGTGATATGTATATTGTTAATCCTACTATAGGACCCGCTGGGCCTGGGGCTTCGCAAACTTATAGAGTAGGAGTTCCTCAAGGAAGTAGTACTAGGGCAACGGGGTTTGTATATGCTAATGCTTTAAGCAGGGTTTTTATTAAAGATTGTACGGGAAAAATTTATCTTAGAGGGTTCTGTGTAGATGGTGCAAACATGGCGGATATGACCGACTCCGACTCCTTACAGCTAACTTCAAAGGGGATTGATATTGAAAATTCTGAAGTAGTTATTGAAAATTGTACCGTTACGAGATGTGCTGATGCGGGTTTAGAAGCAGTTAATTCTAATGTAACTTTAAATCGAGGATTTATAGCTTTTAGAAATTATGAATTAGCAAATTTAGGTAGTGGAAATCATCTGAATAGTAAAGTAATTACGAATCCTACTCCAGGTCTTCGTGCTGTAAACTCGAATATTACTTTAAGTTCTACAGGAGCATCTTCTACTGGATTACCTATTGATTCTCCTTTCTGCTTTTATCGTAATACCTTAGGAATTGATTTACAAAATTCCAGATTAGAAACTCCTGAAGCTTTTAAGTTTGGGACTAATGTATATGGGGAAACTGCTAGTGAAAATTACGGTTCTCAAACTCTAGTCTTACAATCTTTCTTTAATAATCTAGATGGTATTAGAGCATGTGAATCCATAATTAAGACCAGTCAACGAATTGCTTCCTTTGCTAATGGAGTAGGTGCTAATTTAATTAATTCTGCTCTTCAGGTAGGGAATTTTACTTTTGATCATAATCAATTAACAGGACTTCTAGGTTCTAATTCTAAGATTAATTATAATAAAGATGGGATTATTAATACCAATACTGCTGGTCCCTTCTACCCTCAATATAATTTCCAAGATAATGGGCAGGATATTGTTTTGGATAACTGCGAATTGGTTCCTACGTATGTGAGCGGGATGCCTGCTTATTATAACACTTTTCAATTGAGTGGAAATCATCAGTGTGGAGGTAGGTTTATACCAGGATCGGCGGATCCTCTAGCAGATACCCGAAGATCTACATTGCCTTCTGTCGTTCTTAAGAACGGTTCTTATATGGATGGGATCGCTGTTAAGTCTATCAATCCCACTTTCTTAAGTGATTCCACGGCTTATAGTGCGAGGGAGGGCATTAAAGGGAGTGCATTCCAGGTTACCGATCAAAGTACGTTGAGATTAGTGGGAGTAAAAGATCACGCTACTTATATCTTAGGTCCTGCGAATTCAGATAAGCAACAAAAAATTGCGGGGCTCTACGCAGGGAATAGTTCTAAAATTAATATATGTGGGCCTACCGTTATTGCCCAAGTAGGAATCAATGCGTTAGCTGAAGATGGTTCTACTATTGAGATAGGTCCTCCTCAAAAGGATGGAATTATAGATGTTAGTGGTTTTGATTTAGGTAAGACAGCTAACCATACAAAGGTTCAGCTACACTCTACTCGCGCATGTTTGGTCGCTAATAGAAATTCCGTATTAAATATGCATGATTTGGGGGATTACCATAACTTCTGGTCAGGGACTTACTACACCAATCAAGCTTTAGATTATAGGACAGGGGATAGCCATTATACTACCTCTGCTTATACCAAGGGAGGACTCTTACAATTTTATCCCAATCCCTTCGTTCCTTATGGAACGGATATAGCAGGTAAATTAGAGCTACAAAAGCAAGCCGAATATCCAGCCACTCCGTTAGCCGCTTTCCCTAATGCTTATACTGATATTACTTCTCAAGATGTAACTGTATCTAATGCTTCGTGGGGAGGCATGTGTGTACGGGCCGTGGGAGGTAGCCAAGTTGAAGTTAAAAATGTGATGTTCCCTGCGGGATGGGCTGGGCCGTCTGGGGCTTATTATGATGCATCCACTTTGGGGGGATGTGATCTCTTACGTATTTGGAATATTGCAGATAACTCCGAATTACGGGCTTCTTACCTGTCTGTAAGCGATGCTCATCCCCAAGATACTAGTGCTTACTACACTGGTCCTAGTGCCGTGTGGGTTTCGGGCTCTAGTCCAAGTTATGTTCCCCTATCAGGAGCACCTAGAAATACTCCTGATACTTCTACTTTAAGTGTATTAGATAGCTTTGGATTAGGATATAACCATGGGGGACCAGAGGAAGGGATAGGATTTTATGGAAAACCACAGTATGAAAATATTGGTCCTTTCCGAATTTATATTTCTCCTCATCCTAAAGCAAAATATTTAGGATATGTAAGACAGCCTGACGGGAACTTCTTTACTCCGTGGGCCGCTCCCGCAGGGGTCACGAGGGGTTCAAAAATCTTTAGTATGGGGTATGGTATGACAGCCGCTACCTTGTTTAGCGGGGCTCCGTATCAACTTTTTGCTCAGGGCTATGCAACTTCTTCAGATTGTAGTGCGGCAAATTCTCAAGGACCCACATGGGAAAATCCCAGTTCTATATATCAAGAATTAGGATTTAGTTCTTTTATAGAGGAGCTTCGGCAGAGCACACCTTGGGTGGTATCTGCTGCTGATGAGGCTTCCTCATTCTTTTATGTATCTGCTATGACTCCTAAAGATAGCCAAAATAGAATTTGGTTAGATGAGTCTGCAATGAACACCTTTGCTAACGCCAAGAACGGTACTTTAGGAACCTCAGGTAGACAAAAATTATTTAGTTATTATAAAACTACGACACAAGGTCCAGGAGAGGGATCCTGGGATGCTGATACGGGATTTGGAACGGGTTTTAGATCCGCTAATCTTTTTGATATAGATAGAGAATTATAAATATGGCTTATGAATTTACACATCCTGTTCGATACTATAAGGCCAATGATCCATATTACTATGAAGTGGATAATTTGCCTATTCGACAACTAGAAGAGAATGTTTTATATCTCAAGGATATTGTTCAAGGTTCTGCTGATAAAGGAGGTGTTCTCACTACTACTAGCGAACTAGACTTAAGAAATATTAAGCAGTTGCGCCCGAAGATTAGTGGTAAGGGCCGACAAGTAAAGGTTAATGCAGGTTGGTTTAATGCGCGAGTAAATGATGCATACTCTATTAGTCAACCGTTACTTAAACTTTTAAACCAAGAAGTCCCTCAAGGGGGTGGTCCCTCTATTATTCCTAACATAGAACAAGCTTGGACTAACTCCAAAAAGCAAGCTATTTGGGAAGCCTTCATTAATCATGAGATTATAAATGGTGCATCTCCTTATAATATGAATGGGTTAGAAATTACTTATACCTTTCACCAATCTCCTGGGGGCATGGGGGGAAACTGGGGAGCGAGTTATGATACCAATCGACTAGCTCAAGGAAAGGGAACTGAAGCATACCCTAAGTATATTAGTTCTAATAAAACTAAATGGCCTTTACAAATTCATTCTAGAATTACGCCTGCTGATTTAGGGGATTTATTTGGGATAAATCGCCCAGGATATCACTCTTATTCTTATTTTAATCTTCAAGAAGTTCATTTAGCTTTTGTCAAAGTGTGGAGGGCTCCCTTTAGGACAGCCGTGGTGGATTTTCCCGAACAAACTATTGAGATTCCCACTTTTAATGATTATGATTATTATTATTACAACGAAGATCGCACTACTACTCAACCGCTTGAGAATGCAACGCAGCGTATTGATTTACTAGTAGCTTACTCTGTCCCTATTGATTCCAGTGGGGGTACTCTAGGAGAGTACACTCAAACTTGGTGTCAGGAGGGAAATCAGCCTATTGCGACTCCTCTCACGCGACCTCAGTTAGGATTGGTAAGAGGAGCGGGAATTGGGTTAAAGCGAGTAGTTGATCCTGAGGGAGATACTAGAGAAATTACTACTACGGAAGGTTGTGAGATAGAGCGTGATCCCATCATCCCTGGTATAACTCCTGGGCAGCGCAAGATCGCGGCTAATATGAATGATCATAAGATCACTACAGCTAATATGGGATTAACAAATAATAAGGGTCTGGTAATTCATGGAAGTTTTCCATCTCCTGATGATTTGGTAAATATGGCTCCTGTCTTAGCTTTGGGTGTTGAGGGGGAGGAGCTTACGGATAATGACAAGTTTCAATTGATAGGCCAAACTGCGTTACCTATTGCTTACATTGTAGTTACAAGGGATGAACCTCTTCTTTTAGATTCAGATATTTTAGATATTAGACCGTTCATGAGAACCGCCGAGCTAACTTATAATGAACGTGCTGGTGTAGCCGCAGCTAACCCTCCGCTATCCTTGGCTAATCCTGCGATTGGAGCCTTTCAGCTTCAAAATATTATTGAAGAATTAGATATTGGGGATCCCCCTGAGGCCAGCTTAGATGGAAAAATTATTTACGCAGACTATATCCAGGGAGGATTAGCATACGGAGTAGAGGGAACTCTACTTACCATGTGTGATCAAGCTGTTCAAGGTAGAAGTGATCCGTTCGGGACTCTAACAAGGGATACCACAAATTATTTAGGAGCTTACGATTTTTCTATCTTTGAGAGTTCGAAAAAATACTTAGATACAAATAATGTAGAGCTTCGGAAAGCTTTACTTCAATATTTTTATAATGAGAGAAATTCCGATGTTAAAAAGTGGTTGTCAACCCCAGGACAGTCAGGTAATATTGTGAATTATTTAGGATTCCCTGATCAACGTAATGTTTCGCTATTCCCTGAATGGGATCTTCCTGTAGATGCCAATAATTACCAGAACGTAATGGGGAGCCAGTACCAAAGAAGTGCAGAAGCAACTTGGTGGATGTGGTTAGAGGGTGTCACGCAAATGCGTCCTTATTCTTACGTACCAGGAGCGGTTCCTTCAGCCGAAACTACGCCGAAAACTGCTCATTTACAGAAATCGTATACTCAGGGATATGGGGATGGGAATGAAGAGTTCTCTGAATACTTTACTATTACGTGTTCTAAAACTTTTAAAATTATTTTACCTGCCTGGTGTTATGATTATGATATTTTGGCAGATTATGCCAACTGTATTCCTT
>Ga0080013_1006525_pt1 | contig 10349 bp, 11 predicted proteins | sample ETNvirenome_6_85_FD_69236 | JGI IMG/M metagenome (GOLD analysis project Ga0080013, IMG submission 69236) | Marine viral communities from the Pacific Ocean - ETNP_6_85 (SPADES assembly) (version 2) | ecosystem: Environmental > Aquatic > Marine > Oceanic | place: Pacific Ocean | collected 2013-06-19
ATGGAGTTAGAAGTACAGATATAGATTTTAGAAATGAAATAGCTGAACTATTTGAAAAATATATTAAAGCATGGAATATACCTGTAATTAAATTAACAGGAACAGTAGAACAACGGTTAAACAAAATAAAGGAGACAATTAAATGAGTAAATCAGTAGTAGAAATAGCAGGTAAGCATTTAGGTGCAAATAGTACATATTCAGAGAATTATGATTATGATCTATTAGTAAGAGTGCCAAGAAATCTGAATAGAGAAGCATATGATATCGATGAAACTAATTTACCATTCATTGGTTATGATGTATGGAATGCATATGAAGTATCAGCTATAACTAAAAGTGGTAGACCAGTAACTGGTATGATGAAAATTAGTTATCCTTGTAATTCAAAATATCATGTAGAATCTAAAAGTATAAAATTATACTTAAATTCTTTCAATATGACTAGGCTCGGTACAACTGAAGAAAAATGCGTAAGTGCAATCGAAACTATGACAAGTTCTGATTTAAGTAATCTTTTAGAATGTGAAGTAAAATGTAAATTACATAGAACAGTTGATTATGGACCATTTAGTGAAAATAATCATATACCATTTCAAGGTTTTATAAATATAGAAACTCTTACAAATCTAGATCATATCGAATTTAATACATATAAATCAGATGCATCTCAATTAGAAGTAGTAGATACTAAAGATGGTCAATTGACACTACTACATTCAGATTTATTAAGATCTAATTGTAGAGTTACAAACCAACCAGATTGGGGAGATGTATATATTTGTATTGATGGAGATAAAACTATAACTCCAGAATCGTTAGCAAAATATATTGTATCTCATAGACAAGTATCTCATTTTCATGAAGAGATTTGTGAAATGATATTTAAGCATATACACGATGCAGTTAAACCTAAAGGATTGATGGTTGCATGTCTATATACACGAAGAGGTGGTATCGATATTAATCCAATAAGAGCAACTCATAAACATTTATTTGAAACTGAGTTTATATCACCAGAATTCATCAACGAAAAAACATTAAGACAGTAGAGGAAATAATATGAAAAAACAAGCAGTATTATCATTATCAGGAGGAATGGATTCAAGTACAGTGTTACTAAACCTATTATCAAATGATTATGAAGTAACAGCATTAAGTTTTGACTATGGTCAAAAGCATAGTGTTGAATTAGAAAGAGCATCTGAGTTAATTGAATACTTGGACAAAGCTGGTTATCCAGTAAAATATCAAAGAATTACATTACAAGGATTAGTTGGGTTATTAGATTCGAATCTTGTAAAAGGTGGAGATGATGTACCTGAAGGTCATTATGAAGAAGATAATATGAAAGATACAGTAGTACCTAACAGAAATAAAATATTTTCATCTTTAATTCAAGCAGTAGCATTATCTATCGCTCAACAAAAAGAATGTCCTGTAGAGATTGCAATGGGTATTCATTCTGGTGATCACGCAATATATCCAGATTGTAGACAAGAGTTTAGAGATGCAGATTATAAAGCTTTTGCTGAAGGAAATTGGGGAGCTGATCAAGTTACATACTTAACACCTTACTTGTATGGTGATAAATATACTATCTTAAAAGATGGTGAGGTATGCTGTGAAAAATTAGGTTTAGATTTTGATGAAGTTTATAAAAGAACTAATACATCATATAAACCAACACCAGAAGGTTTATCTGATTATAAATCAGCATCATCTGTAGAAAGAATAGAAGCATTTATTGAGATAGGAAGAAAGGATCCAGTTGAATATGTAGATGGCTGGGAAGTAGCAAAAAAACATGTAGAAGAATTATTAGCAAGCCATGCGTAAAAGGATAACAGATCATAATAAAGTTTTACCTGTTATAGAAATATACAGGTGCTTACAATCTGAAGGAAGTAGGATCGGGATGCCAACTATTTGTGTTAGAACAACAGGATGTACACATAGATGTTGGTTTGGAGAAGGAGGATGGTGTGATAGCTGGTATACATCAATACATCCAGAAAAAGGTACTTTTTGTTTTAATGATATTGTAAAAATATATGATGAAAATCCACAAATAACAGAAATGATGTTAACAGGAGGTTCACCAACTATGCATCCAGCATTAGTTAATGAGTTAACACATTTTGCACATGAGAGGGGAATTACAATTACTATTGAAACTGAAGGGTCCGCTTATATTGAGACTGATTATCCTATCGGATTAGTATCTCTCAGTCCTAAGTTTTCTAATAGTGTGCCTAAAGTAGGAATTAAGACTCCAGCTGGAAAGGTTGTTGATGAAAGATTTGCTAAAACACATAACAGGTATAGATTAAATACTAATTCTATAAAACGAATGATGATATACCATGACGATTATCATTTCAAACCAGTATGGGATGGAACAGATAAGAATCTAAAAGAAATTGAAGATTATAGAGTTGAATTAGATATACCAAAAAATAAAACATATATAATGCCTGCAGGTGATAGTAGAGAAACATTAATTGAAATGTATCCTTTAGTATTTAAGATGTGTGCAGAACATGGGTATAATATGACAGGAAGAGATCACATTATATCATTTGATATGGAAAGAGGAGTATAATGGCAACATACCAATCAACAAAAATATTTGACAATTATTCAGTAGCACTGAGACAACACAAAGCTGCTCATTCACATTGTGAATTACTACATGGATATGCATTAAAATTCAAAGTATGGTTCGAATCTAATGAACCATTAGAAGAAAAACAATTAGATGAAATGAATTGGATTATGGACTATGGTGGATTCAAATCTACAGATGCAGAGCCAACACCAGGAAATGGATTAAAAGATTGGATGAATCATATGTGGGATCATACAACATTAATTGAAAAAGATGATCCACAATTAGAATCATTTAAGATGTTAGAAGAATTAGGTATATGTCATTTAAGAGTAATGGATGCAATGGGAGCTGAATCATGTGCTAAATTAGTATATGATAAGTTTAATGAACGAATGGCTTTGACTGGTGGTGGTAGAGTAAAAGTAGTAAAAGTAGAATGTTGGGAAGCCGACAGAAATTCATCAATATATAAAGAATAATATGAGTACAAAACAATTACAAGAAAAATTCGGAGCTGCTGGCCTTAAAGGTGGTTTAGCTGAAGAATGGTTATATGAAAAATTATTAAACATCTATGAAGTTACAGATTGTAGAGAAGATTTTGGATATCAAATCGATGGTATAGATTTTGGTATTAAAAAAGATACATGGGCTAGAACTTACTTTTTAGATTGTAAAGGTAATCTTAAAGATACTAGCTTTTATGTAGAGTATAATAAAAATAATGAACCAGGGTGGCTTTGGAAATCTAAATCAGATAGAATATACCACGTTGATGTAGATAATAATAAAGCACTATGGTACAGTTTACCAGAGATGCGAAGAGTTATGAGTCAAACAAATTGTTGCATTGGACCTAGTCATGATGGATTATGTAGAGTTGATGCTAACGATAAAATGCTTAAGGATGTAATACATTGGATGTGGTAGCTAAAAAAATATATATTACTTGGGGAGAAGTCGGAAGATTAGTAGATAATTTGTGTGAACAAATTAGAGAAACATATACGGCAGTAGAATGTGTAGGTGGATTAGCAAGAGGAGGACTAATACCAGCAGTTATGATATCACATAGATTAAAGTTACCATATATTCAATCTGCAGATTTTGTAAAACCAGATGGAGATCATCAACAGTTTATTACATTACCATCAGGGCTTTTAGTAGTAGATGATATATGTGATACAGGAGCTACAATGGAAAAGTACAGAATCGAGACCTGTACAGCAGTATTACATCACAAACCACATACAGCGTGTATGACACCAAACATGTATGCAAAATTACATGAAGGAGATGAGTGGATTGTATATCCATGGGAACGAAATGATAGTGAAACTATACAAGATTATAAGTTGGATAATACAAATAAATTTCATATATTAAAAGAAAAGTCATGAGTAAAGAATTAGAAATAGCAGAGATAGGAATGGCTAATGGTATTGCAGATGCAGAACCATTAACAGAGCTTGAGAAGGTAGATATGATAATGAGAGCAGAGAAGGCTTTTGGTGAATTCTTAGATGCACTTAGGTGTGATTGGAGAAACGATCCTAACTCGAATAATACGCCAAAACGTGTAGCTAGAGCATATGTTAGAGATTTATGGGCTGGTAGATATAATGGACCTCCATCTATTACTGGATTTCCAAGTGATGGGTATGATGGGATGGTGTTTGAAGGTGGTATTCCATTAACAAGTATGTGTTCACATCATCATCAAACTATAAATGGTACTGTGCATATTGGTTATATTCCAACTAAGGATGGTAATGTAGTTGGATTAAGTAAACTAAATAGAATTGTAGAGCATTTCGGAAGAAGAGGTGCTATTCAAGAACAATTAACTGTAGCTATTCACAATGCTGTAGATAAGATATGTATAGGTAATTTAGGAGTAGCTGTTATGGTAGAAGCTACACATAATTGTGTATCTTGTCGTGGTGTTAAACACTTCGGTGCAAGCATGAAAACAAGTAAGTTAAGTGACTCTTTTCTGAATGAAGATTCAGCAAGAGCAGAATTTTATGAATTTTGTAAGGGATATTAATGTTAAACGCAAAAGAAATTTTAGAACAAGGCCTTATTGTATTAGATAATGCAAAAGGCAAACCAGCTCAAGTTGGTTATGATTTAAGTGTAAAGTCTATATCATCACTAGATGGTGGAGGTAAAGTACTAAAAAGTGGTACTGAAGTAAATCTCTTAACGCCAGTAAAGCGTGAAGAAATTGAACACGGGTATTATGGATGGTGGTTAGACCCAGGTACATATGATGTTATGTGTAATGAAGGATGTAATATAGCAGCTAATAGAACTGCAATGGTTCGTCAAAGATCTTCATTATTAAGAAATGGTGCAATTATTGCTAGTTCAATATTTGATCCAGGATTTAAGACTAATAATATAGGTACTGTTATGATCGTTACTAAAGATATTTTTATTGAACAAGATGCTAGAATAGCACAAATGTATTTTCATGAAAATAATGAAGGCGAATTATATGACGGTCAATTTCAAAACGATAAGCAACGCTAGTATAATATGTATCAGAATATTTACGTAGATAAATTTAACCAACGAGTTCATCTTTGGGATGATCGAGAAGGGTATATACAATTACCTTTACGTCAGTATAGCTATGGCTATACTAAAGATCCTAGAGGTAATAAGAAAGCTATTGATGGAAAAACAGTACGTAAAATTAAATTAAATAAACAGATTCGTGAAGATGCAAGAGATCCGAGTAAGCAACATCTATATTATGAAACAGATGTACCTATCGAGACTAGAGTTTTAATTGATAGATATGGTGATAGTGACGAACCTTCAACAGGTCATAGAGAGTTAAATTTTGATATCGAGACAGAGATATTGCAAGGATTTCCTGACTGGAAGAATCCTATTAATAAGATTACAGCGATTGCATGGCATGAAAAATTAACAGATCAGTATGGCGTTTTAGTATTAGATGAAGAAAAGAAAGTTAAAACATCTGTGGAAGGAAATAAAACTGTTATATCTTGTCAAAGTGAAGCAGAATTATTACATTGCTTCCTAGAGCAATATGAACAACTTGAACCACATATTTTAACTGGATGGAATATCGAAATGTTTGATATACCTTATTTAGTGTGTCGTATAAAACGAGTACTTGGTGACGGTGAAGCAAATAGATTAAGTCCAGTAGGGCAAATTAATTATAGAGAAATGATTGATAAATGGTTTATTGAAGGAGTAGCTTTATTAGATTATATGCTTCTATATAAAAAGTTTACTATGGGTGAGAGATCATCTTATCGATTAGATGCTATTGGTAAACATGAAGTAGATTTAGGTAAGATAGAATATGAAGGTAATTTAGATGATTTATTTCAATCAGACATTAACAAGTATATTGAATATAACTTAAATGATGTTGAGATTGTAAAACGTTTAGACGAAAAATTAAAATTTATTGATTTAGCAAAAGCTATATGTCATAAAGGTCATATTCCATATCAAAAAATACATATTACATCTGCATACCTAGATGGAGCTATATTAACACATACACATCGATTAGGTATTGTTACAAAAAATGTAACACGAGGTGTAACTAAAGATAGCAAATTTACAGGTGCGTATGTTAAAGTACCTAATCCTGGAAGATATGATTGGATATATGATTTAGATTTAACTTCACTATATCCATCTATTATTATGTCGTTAAACATGAGCCCAGAAACTAAAATGGGTAAGATTATAGATTTTGATGTTGAAGATTTCAAAAAACGAATTGATAGAAGTTGGACGATTGAAACTGATAAAGAACAATTACACTTACAGACAGAAGATTTAATAAAATATTTAACGGATACAAAATATTCTATATCTTCTAATGGTGTATTATATAAAACTGATAGAGCAGGTCTAATTCCATCTATATTAGATAGATGGTTTAATGAACGTGTTGAGTATAAAAATTTACGAAAGAAATTTGAAAAAGAAGGTGACGACGTTAAAGTAGCTTATTTTGATCAAATGCAATATACAACCAAAATTTTATTAAATAGTATGTATGGTGTATTAGGATCTCCTAGTTTTAGATTCTTTGATATTGATAATGCTGAAGGAGTAACTACAACCGGTCAACAGCTGATTAAATCAACTGGTGATTTTGGTAGTAAATTTTATAATGATGAGTTAGGTACTAAAGATAAAGATTATTGTATTTATACAGACACAGATTCAGTATTTTTCTCTGCCAAACCTATTATTGAAAAGCGATTTCCTGATATCGATATGAACGATAATACTATTATGGCAAAAGCTATATTACCTGTTGCAGATGAAGTTCAAACATATATCAATAAGATGTACGATTTATACGCTAAGCGGATTCATAATCTTGATAGTCACAGATTTGATATTAAACAAGAGCTGATATCTAGAGCTGGTATATGGATTGCAAAAAAGAGATATGCACAATGGGTAATAAATCAAGAAGGGTATCCTGTAAATAAAATAGATGTAAAAGGTATTGACGTTGTAAGATCAAACTATCCAGCAGCATTTAGGATATTTTTAGGTAAAGTATTACGAGCAATTTTAGAAGGTGAAACACGTGGACAAGTCGATGATAAGATAATAGAGTTTCGTGATTCAATTAAAGATAGACCGTTGATTGATATAGCAAAATCAACAGGTGTAAAAAATATAGAAAAGTATACAAAGAATTTTACTAGTGACAAACCTTTCATATCAAGTAAGAAAGGAGTCCCAGCTCACGTAAAAGCTTCAGTAAATTATAATGACTTAATTGTATATTTCAAACAACAACATAAAGGAAAAATTCGTAGCGGTGACAAAATTAAATGGGTATATCTAAAAAATAATCCATATGGGATTGAATCCTGTGCGCTAAAAGGGTATGACGATCCTAAACAGATTGTTGATTTTGTTGAACAGTATGTAAATTATGAAAAGATTTTCAAAAGTGATTTACAAAATAAATTAGAAGCATTTTATGGTGCTATGAAGTGGGGTGGATTACCACAAAAAAATGCGAAACTTATTAATAAATTCTTTGAATTTTAATATTTTTTTCGTATATTTATATTAAATAAAAGGTTATAGAATGGACAAACAAAAATTAACAGGTTTTATAGAAAAATATTCTCTAGGAAATAGCATTGAATCAGTGCCGTGGGTAATTAAAAATAACTCACTTACAACAGATTTTGTATCTGAAGATAGAACATTATTAGGTAAAGTAACACTTAATGATTTTAATCTTGATGATTGCGAAGTCGGTGTATACAATACTACTCAATTACAAAAAATGATATCTGTATTAAGTAATACAGTAAATATTACCCTTAAAAAGGCAGAGGAACGAGCTATAGCTATTCATATGGATGATACTGATGTATCGTTAAATTATATGTTAGCAGATTTAGATATTATTCCTAAAGCACCTAAATTAAAGCAAGTACCAGATACTACAGTAGTTATAAAAATTGATAATGATTTTATTACTAAATTCGTTAAAGCAAAAAATGCTTTAAGTGAGAGTGACAACTTTACAGTAGTATCTAATACTATTACTCAAGTTATATTAGGTGAATCTGATACAAATACAAATAAAATCAACATAAATGTTAAGACAGAGATTAGTGAAAAAATGTCTGCTATCTCGTTTAGCGCAAATTACTTAAAAGAAATTCTAGCAGCAAATCGTGACCACACTGAAGGTAAAATGGAAGTGTGTGCTGGAGGGTTAGCAATACTAACATTTAGTAATGCTGACTACACGTCAAAATATTATTTAGTACAAACAAATGTTTAATTAACAAAAAAAAAAGAGGAAATCAAATGATTGCAATTGAAGACAAAATTATTTTAGAAGCCTTGGAACCGGAAAAACTTACTTCAGGGGGTGTTATACTTCCGGATACTTCAACGGAAGCATCTGATAGAGGAAAAGTTTTACAAGTAGGTCCAGGTAAAATGACTGTAAGTAACGGTCAAGTTGGTGAAATACCAATGCAGTGTGAGGTTGGAGATATCGTAGCATATCCAAAAAACTTAGCACGAAAAGTAGAAGTGGATGGTAATGATTATTACGTCATCCGAGAACCAGAATTATTAATGATTATTTCAAGAAAAGAAACAAAAGGAGACCAACAAGATGGCTAAAAATTTAGATTTTAACACAGATGCACGTTCTAAAATGAAGGATGGTGTCGATAAACTAGCTAACGCAGTAAAAGTGACTCTAGGGCCTTGCGGGCGTAATGTAGTTATTGAAAAAGAATACGGTGCACCAGTATCAACAAAAGATGGTGTTACTGTAGCAAGAGAAATTGAATTAGAAGATGCAGTTGAAAACGCAGGTGCACAAATGATAAAAGAAGTTGCTGATAAAACAAATGATGTAGCTGGTGACGGAACAACAACAGCAACAGTATTAGCACAAGCAATTATACAGGAAGGATTCAAGCACGTTACATCAGGTGCAAACCCTATAGAGCTTAAAAGAGGGATAGATAAAGCAGTTGCAGTTGTAGTATCAAATTTACAAAATGCAAGTAAAGATGTAAAAGGCGAAGAACCAATCCGTCAAGTAGCGACAGTTTCAGCTAATAATGATGATACTATTGGCTCTATTATTGCAGATGCAATAGAAGCTGTTGGTAGGGAAGGAGTAGTTTCTGTTGATGAATCACAAACTGCTGAAACTATATTAGATATTGTAGAAGGTATGCAGTTTGATAGAGGATATTTATCACCATATTTTATTACTAATAATAATGATATGTCAGTAGAGTTAGATGAACCACTAATTTTATGTTATGATAAAAAGGTGTCTAATTTGAAAGATATCGTAAAGGTATTAGAATATGCTATTGCAGCAGGTAGACCATTATTGATTATTGCAGAAGATATAGATGGTGAAGCATTAGCTGGGTTAGTAGTAAATAAAGTACGTGGTACTCTTTCAGTAGCAGCAGTAAAAGCTCCATCATTTGGAGAAGAAAGAACCGCATTATTACAAGATTTAGCTATTTTAACTGGTGGTCAATTAGTATCTCCAGATAAAGGTATGAAATTAGATACCATTGATGCAAATTGGTTTGGAACTTGTAAAAAAGTTAAAATTGATAATAAAACTACAACAGTAATTGATGGTCACGGAAATACAGATGATATTACTAGACGTGCAGATGAAATTAAATCTGCACTAGATAATGCTGAATCTAGTTGGGAACGTGAAAAAGTTCAAAAAAGATTAGCAAAATTATCTGGAGGTGTTGCAATATTAAAGATTGGTGCAGAATCTGAAATCGAAATGAAAGAAAAGAAAGATAGAGTTGAAGATGCATTAAATGCAACAAGAGCAGCAATTGATGAAGGAATTATTCCTGGAGGTGGTGTAGCACTTATGCAAGCAGTATTAAAATTAGACATAGAAGGTGAAAATATAGATCAAGAAGCTGGTATACAAATTATAAAAACAGCGTGTGAAGCACCATTTAGAGCTATTATGGAAAATGCTGGATTGACTGCAGATGTTATTTGGAATGATATCAAAACTGAAATTAAAAATATTAGAAAACCGCATAGAGGTGGTAATAAGGGTATAGGGTTTGATGCAAGAAATGAGAAAATAGTAGATATGTTAGAAGCAGGTATTATTGATCCATGTAAAGTAACAACTATAGCCCTACAGAAAGCAGCATCAGTAGCTGGTA
>Ga0080013_1006526_pt1 | contig 10348 bp, 19 predicted proteins | sample ETNvirenome_6_85_FD_69236 | JGI IMG/M metagenome (GOLD analysis project Ga0080013, IMG submission 69236) | Marine viral communities from the Pacific Ocean - ETNP_6_85 (SPADES assembly) (version 2) | ecosystem: Environmental > Aquatic > Marine > Oceanic | place: Pacific Ocean | collected 2013-06-19
ACAGCTAAATCGTATATAAAACGCTTGCGAGTTTCCGTATATTTGTTTTTATCAAGACAATTATTAATTAACTCCTCTACAGCAATTTCTACAGACTCTTTATAGTTAAGCTGCATGTAAACTTCAAACTCTTCTTTATCTTGCGGCAATGTCGAAGGATCGGCTACGGAAAAGAAGTTAACAGATGTTTGGTCAGTTAGCTGTTGTAAGCTTTGACGATTGAACATATCTGATAATACCGTCTCTGCGTATCTTGTTTTCTTTTCTCTTGCAATTGGATCTTGCGCAAACGCTTTTATTTCATAACTACGCTGCGACATTCCGTTTACAACAATATCAACGAACTTTGGTATAACTGGAATTGGTTTCCAGTCTAAGTTTAAATAGGATAGGTCGCCGTTAACAGATAATTCGTCTTTATATTTTTGAATTGATTGCTCTCCGCGCGCATAAAGCCTACGTTTATGAAACTCCTGAAAGTTAGCCGTAAATCTATCGCCACCGCGGTTATTTCTGAACCATTCGTTTTCAATAGCCCTTGCTACTTGTAAACCATAGTCTAAAGTTTGCTTTTCCTCATTAGGTACTACCTGATCGGGAAACGAGCTATTATAATTAGTTTTGATCATCTATTATATTATTTTTGAACTATAACCTTTATTATCATATTTTTTAAACCCAAGCGAAACTGATTTTATTGTTCTTTCAGCAATTGGTCTATATCTGTCTTTATTGCAAGCCATAATAGCCAAGCCTGAACTAATTGTAGCATCAAACTTTGTTCTATTATTAATATTAAAACCAGCCCAGTCTTCTAATGTTTTTTGAAAATACATATTACCATACTGGCCTTCTTTTACTTGGCCAACGTATGTTTCAATATAGCTTTCAATTGCGGCTGCGTGCGCCTGCTTTATATCTTCGCTTGAGTTTGGTATTCCACCAATTTCTTTTTCTGTTACGGAAAGCTTATTCCATACTCTATCAGGCCTATTCATTGAAAAGCCTCTATACCCTCTTCTTTTAAAATAATAAAGTAATCTGGGTTTGTTATTTTCACAAAGTAACGGCATGCCATAAAATACACAGGCCATTAACACATCTTCAAAAAATATTTCAGCTGTTTGCGGCCGTGCAATATATTCTAAAAAAAATGAGTTAGGAGGCGCGTCCTCCATACTAAATTTTGTTAACCCATGCAAAGATCCTTTAGACCCTCTTTTATCCACGGTACCAGATATATCGTAGCTATCACATCCGAATGCACCTATATGCTCATTACCCGGAGACTTAACTCCGTTTTTTACTATTACGCAGTTTTGCAGATTTTTAGGTGGCACCCAAGATACTTTAAACCTTCCGGTTTTATTTGGATAGAATTGTACGCGAGTATCTTGTTTCCCGTTTTCCCATTGGAAGTTGCCAGTTGTTATATATTCCCGGACACCAAACTCTTCATTAAAATCTATTTGTTCATATATTTTAGTAAGATTAAACAAAGACTCTTTTGCTTCATCTCTAAACGCATGTTGCTCGGTTCTTGGAAATTGACGGTAATATTCGTTTAAACCATCTTGATCTTGTTTTAGGCCATCAACTTCATTTTGCCAATGCTCTATAACTCCTTGATCAATTAATTCGCCATACGGTCCTTCAATTGGTTCTGGCGGTGTATCAAAGACAGGGTGTCCATAAGAATCAATGAATCCTTCGTAATTCCATTCCATAGGTATGAACAGAGAGTATAATCCCGAAGCAGTCTGTCCGTTGCGGTTTCGTTTAGTAACGTCTGAATCATCATATAGCTTTTTAAAATTTGCACCTCCTTTGTCTAATGCGTTAGAGGTTGAACCCATCATACATTTTCCAACAATACGAGAACCTAACCTTAAACAGGTTTTAGTTACACGCCAGTTATTCAATATATTATCAGGTCTTTCCCATTTACCAGATTCATCATGTACTAACAGTTTTAATTTTTCACCATCATAACTGTTGTCACCTGTATTCTTCCAGTCAATAGTTGTGTCCAGCCCTTCTAATTCATCTGGGTTATCGCCAGTATCTAGTTTCCTTCTAGTTAATTTTGAAGCCGGAACCCTATAAGCTAATTCTGTTTTTGGACGGTCCATACCGTCTTGTATTGGTTTAAAGAAAAAAGGATAGTTAACTGATATTGGCACTACCTTATCTGTAAACATTTTCTTTGCGTCACTACCGGATTTTGATAATATACCAAAACGCGAATCGGATGATATTGTTGCTTGATTAACTGTTTCGCCAGACGCCATAAATGAAAAACCAGAACGACGGTTTTTAAGATAACACATACCATAACATCTTTGGTCTGCTTTACATGCTTCCCAAAAAATAAAAAACAATCTATTTGATTCTCTAAACTCTGCGGCTCCTACGTCAATTTTAGACCACTGAAGATACATATAATGTGTACCAGTAATATAAGTAGGCTTGCCTTTATTGATAAACCAGAATCCTTCATCACGTCTTTTGAATTCTTCATCAATATAGTCATAGTACTTTTCTTTAAAATACTCTGGCTTTTGATTCCATTCAAATACGCTTTTTATCTTATCAAGCTCTTTTGGATATTCCTCTCTACCCCACTTTTCACCTTTAAGCTTTTTTGGATCTTCAGCTTTTGGTAAAGCTATTTTTAAATTTTGTATGCTATAAACATCTCCAATCTGGCCTGTTTTACTAATGACAATTACATCGCTGTCTTTGTCATAACCATATTTCCATTGCTTATATCTATTTTTTTTGTTAAGGGTTTTCTTGTCTATGTAGTCAGGCAGAACTTCGAGTAACGTTTGTGTATAAGTCATCTCGATCTTCCTTCTGCGAACCCTTTAAATGATTTAGCTTTGGTTGCTTTGTCTGCACCCTCTAGCAACGCTTTTTCTTCTTCAATACGGTTAAGTATCTCAAATGCATCAAAAATTGCCAACTTTTTAGTTGCCGCTGCATTTTTAAGCCTGTCTGCTGAAACATCATCTTCTGTGTTAGTGATAATCATTTCTTCAGCAACTTTCACAAGCTCCTTAACTGCTTTTTGCCCAGCTCGGATTATATTCCTCTTCGTTTCCTTTACGTCCATACTTTAAGGCTATATCATTTGATTTCATACAATAAACCCTTTCATTATCTATGATAAACTCGAATTCGCCATAAGGGGTGTATCCGACTAGATCACCAGGGTTAATTTTAAGCGCTTCTAAGGCACTATTACCATACTTTAGTATACCAATATGCTTTTGCTCTTTTTCAAGTGAATATGAGCTTGTTTGTTTTATTGGTTTTATAAAGCAATAATTCAAATGGGACTTCCACCCATTACCGTCATTATAAGCATAAACCTGATCCATCTGAGTAAAATACAGGTTTTCTTTAAAATAAAGACTTCCGTTTTTCTCTCTTCCATTATGATCATAATATCTTCTAAATATATTATGGTGGATCATTACTGTATCTCCTTCCTTTATTGGCGTTTTATACGCTGCAGGAACAGAGACAACAATGGCTTTTTTACTTATGTGACGAAAGCTTTCTATATTATTATTTAGTAAGAGGCTATTGTCACCCACTTTCTTTGTATTGTTATACCGCTTATCATAGGGTTTAACAATAAAGCTATATAAACTTTTCATCAATACTCTAGGTCATACTCAATGGATATAGCCATGTTAGAATTAAACTTCTTCCATGGCAATACCTCATTGTTTTTCTTTATGTATATATTATAAGAAGAATCACTGTCTTCAAACAATATATCCGCTATTTCATGACCGCCGTACACTTGCTGCCCAATAGAATAATGCATAGCGTCATTCTTATAGTCAGACCCAATACTGATCTTTCTTATAACGTTATGCATTTTCTTTCTTGATTTCCGTATACTCCCCGGTTTCGAGATTAATATTTACTTGACCATATTCCGCTTCAAGCTCTTTTTTATAATCCTCAACCTCTTTGTTTACATTAGCAAATTCGTGTAGCAACCCGTGTTTTTGAGCTTCTAAGTAACCCATTTGGTTTAGTAACTCATTTAGTTTGGTTTGTTGCTCACGCACTTTAGTTAATTGTTCGTCTTTAATTTTTGTCATTTGATTTAATTTAATTAATTATTAGTAACTTACTTATTATTACTTACTTTCCTGCTTTTTTCCCAGGTACGCCCAACAAAATAAGCACCATATACAGTTATAAGTAATGATTGAAAAATTGGAATGTATTCTTGCGCAACTTCAAAGCCACCTACATTGCCATCTGCAAATGCTAGAATAGTAAATATAGATGTAAGATACACCAGCACAAGTGGCCGAATGTTTTTAGACAAAAATGAATCTGATTGCATATCCATTTTCCATCTTTCGGTCACCTGTGTTTGTGCGTCTTGATCTGCTTTTTCCAATAACTCTTGAATCTTTTGCTTAGCAGCCAACCTTTCTTCGTCTGTAGTTGTAAGCTTATCGATTACGTTACCCACGTCTTTAATTAAACCGCCTGATAAAAGACTTAAAAGTTTTTTCATTTTATAGTGTTGGGCGTGGCCCTTGGATTTCTTTAGCTTTCTTGTAAAGTTCTGATCTTTTTTCTCTGGTAACTGTATTAGGAAGTCTATTCGCTTTACTAGCTTCAAATTGTTCACCGTACATTTTTTGAGCTCCTGCTCTATCTCCTCTAGCTACCATTGTAAGTGAATCTATTTCAGCCAATTCAGGAAGAACTTGTTGGGATCTAGTTCTATCGTACTGTGTTTGAGCGTTAATTAAATTTAAAAGATCTTGTTTTTTAGAAGAAGTCTTTTTCTTTCCAGTAACAGTTACTCCACCCTTAGGGTCTGTTTGCATAGCCATTGAATTGCCGTGAGCAAGTCCAACCGCTTTATTTGTCATTTGCCCTTTTAATACATTTGCGGGCGATTGTTTGTAAGCCATTGTTTTAAGTTTTTAATTTATTGTTTTTAAGATCAAGTTTATATCTGGTGTATTTTATTTTTTTATTTAAATCACCACTAAATTTAAGAATTAAATTATCTTTGTCTTTCAGTATATATTTTATTTTTACTGAATAGTTATTCTCAGGGTTAAACAAAAGAGTTGTAAAAGAATTTGTTTTTACTTCTATAATTTCTTCATTAATTGTTTTTCCGCTGGTTACATCATAATTAACAACACTACTCACGCCATCTTCTCCTACGTAAATTGATGTTATATATTTAGATATAGGTGTTTCCCATAGCCCATGAAAATCTTTATTCTGAGCAAAAGAAAACGTTAAAATAAAATTAAATAATAGTGTTAAAAATAAGTTTTTCATAATATTAGATTTAAATTAAACTGTACTAATATTATTACATATTTTTTTTATTTTTTATTTAACGGGTATTCCGTTACATACTTAGCGCCTGGAAATATGTAATCGTAACCAGGGTACATTATTTTAGCTGAGCCATTATTGTCAATACCCAGCACTTTGAACTCAACTCCTTTCATTGTTATTTTATTGCCTTCAATAACATTATAAGGCTTGTTAACATCAGGGCTATTTTTTAAATATCCTTTTTTAGAAGTTTTCATTTACATTTATTATAAGCTTCTTTTTCCCAAGGCAAGTTTTTAGCGCCTTCTTTTATGCTAGATCTTGGTATTATTCTACCTTTCCAGTATACGTTTTTATCATCATAATCAAGATCACCTCTTCGCATTTGGTCAATATGCACTTGCTCGTGGCGTATAACTTGTTTAGCTTCTAAAGGTGATAATTTTTGATCTATAATAATTGTACCGTTATTATTAGCTTTTCCTAAAACGCCATCTTCCATGTCCACGTAATATACGGGTGTCTCGTTCATTCGAAACGGGGATGGTTTCATTTTAAATGCCATAATTTATTTTTTTCCGTATGGTACAACTTTGTTAAGATATGCTTGACGTTTTTTACAGCCACAGCCACCTGGTATATTTAAACCATTGGCAACTTGCTCTGCAAACTTATCTATACCTGTAGCTTTAGTAGCGCGCGCTATAGTATCGCCAAGCCCTCTATCTTTCATTATTTGGGTATATATTTTTTTGCATCTCGCTGTTTTTGAAAAGCATCGACCTCTTCCCAGCTCATACCTTTTTCTTTTTTTTCCGGTCCCGCATAAACAGTTGTTGGAGATAAAAGCGAACCTGCTATTCCAAATGTAGCAGCTAAAGCTTTTTGGCCTGCTGACTTTAATCCTTGCTTTATAGCCTGTTTTCCTAAAAACTTTGCTGTGTCTTTTACTCTTTTCTTTTCAACAGCATCAGTTTGTTGCAAAGGGCTTGTAAACCTTGAAGGTGTACAGTGTTTTGATGTAAACGGTTTGTATTTCATATTAGCAATTCCATTTTCTTCGTGCAGCTCTACCTCTTTCAGACTTCCAGCCTTTAGATCGCGCACAAAATGATTTTCTGCGTTTCCACGCTTTACTTCCTTTTTTAAGCTTTGAAGGTGGAGTGGTTACAGCGGTTGACAATTTACTGCCTGGATTATCTCTACGATATTTTTTAACACCTTTTTCAGTCATACCGCCACCGGCGTCTTTACCGGTACCACTGCCTTTTTTTACTTCGGCGTAATAAGCTTTTGATTTCTTCCTAGATGGAGCATCGCCTTTTTTAGTAAACGGTGAGTTATGCTGAACGTACATAATTATCCTTTTGCGCGTTGAGTAATAGGTGGGTTTAAGTCATAAGACTTGCAAGGGTATTTTTTAATTTGCATCCCCTGTGGCCCGCGGTTACTTCCTTTACCTTTTGGAAATTGATCCAAATCTATAGGCCCGTCCCATACATGAGATTCCCCCACGGTACCCTGTAAGGGCTTTTTATAATTCTGCTTTGCCATAATTATTTATTTATTTTTTATATCCTTCTATGCGAGCTTTAATTACATCTGCTCGTGTTATTTTACCGTCTCCAGTCTGGTCTTTAAATGTTAATGGTCCCGTATTAGCTCGCTGACGCATTGTAAACGGTGAAGCCATTAATGATCCTAATACCTCAGAGGCTGGAGCTTGAGAAGTAGCTGGAGGAGGAACGGGTATTCCAATTCCACCAACTCCTGAGACTGCATTGCCAGTTTGATTAGCATCCATCATTTGAGAAGCAGCCGCCTGCGCTTGGGTTTCAGAAGGTGCTACTTCTGCTGGCTGTGCGCTCCCTGCCGCAGGGGTATTACTCTCTAAAGCTTCTAATCTGGATTCAATTCCTTCAATTCTACCAGACATATTGCTAGCTCCTGCTGTTGCTATAACAGACGGAATGTTTGTTCCCCTATTCCTACGAGTCATAGCCATCTGGCGCGCTCGCGCTAAGCTCATTCCGCCCCTACCGCTAGATGCTCCGGCAACAGCCCTTCCAATGCTTCCTACAAATTTATTAGGGGATTTTCCGCTATAAGCCATAATTATTTTTCTTTATCGTTATTTATTCTTTTGATTGCAACTTGAAGCATCCTGTCTGTATACGCTTTACTTTTAATTACATTTTGCGTAGCGCCAGTTGGAATATCTTCTTCTCCGGTCAGTATTCGGTACATGCGGGATAGCAGCTGCGTTGTTTTTAAAGAAACTTTATACAAGCTTCCTTGGCGTAGCTTTTTATTACCGTGGCGCCATACAACTATCCATCCTTCTTTTAATAGCCTAGAAAAGCGATTGTTGTCCCAGCTGTACGCGTATGTATCTAGCTTAAAGTCTGTTTTGCTAAAAAACCCTTGGCAATCTAAAAAAACTAAAAGCTCCAGATCCGCATCATTTATTCCGTAGTTTCTACATATCCATTTACGTACAATACGGTAATGCTTCAATACTTTTGAATCGCGCAGGTCTGAAGCCTTTATTTTTTTCATAATATAACGACTACATCTTGCGCTTTAATTACTTGGTATATAACTTCATCAAATTCTATTTGATGCCCAGCGTGCCGATCATAATATATACGATCGTTTTTTGAAATACCAATTACTTCGTCTCCTACGGATATTACCGTAGCCTCTGAATATCTTATATCTTCTTTTTGCGATTGCGCTAACAGTAAACCACCTTTTGTTTCTGCTGGTTTATCTTTTTCTTTTGTTACAACTAAATATCTACCAACTGCTCTCATTGTACTCTTAAGTTATTAATTACACAATCAGTCGATAATATTGTTGTAGCTACTGAAGCCGCGTTTCGAAGTGCACTTTTAGTAACCAATAAAGGATCGATAATGCCCGCGCGCACCATATTCACGTCTTTACCTGTAACAACATTTAACCCCTTATTTTTTGTTTGGGGATAAACAATATCTAAATCTGCATTTTTGAGGATTGTTTCATATGGAGCTTTAATTGCTTCAAACAAAACTTCTTCACCCTCGTTTTTAGCTGTAATAGCATTAAATGCATTAAGCAAAGCAATACCTCCTCCAGGTACAATACCTTCTTTTATTGCGGCTTTTGTAGCACATATAGCGTCTTCTACTCTATCGCGTTTTTCTTTTAATTCTACTTCGGAATTTGCACCGACTTTTACTACAGCCATTTTAGCTGTTAGTCGGGCTAATCGTTTTTCAAGCCGGACTCTAACGCCAGCGAGCGAAGGTTTTTCAAGCTCCTCTTTAATACTTGCTATTTGCTCGTCTATTTCTTCGCTATTGCGATTAACTTGCAATATAGTTTCATCATTAGTGGTCGTAGCTCTTACGCATTCGCCTAAAAACTCCGGATTGATAAAATCCATATCATCGCCAAGCTCTTCATTAATTATTTTAGCTCCCGTCATCATTGCTAAGTCCATGGCCATTTCTTTTCGGCTTATACCATACGTGGGGAGATCAATAATATTTATATTAAGATTTCCTTTAACCTTGTTCATTGCGAGAGTATTTAGAACCTGTGGCTCTACATCTGCAATAATAAGCAATGATCTTTTATTTTTAATTACATACTCCAGTATATTTTGTATTCTGCGTATGTTTGGTATTGGCGACTCTACTATAAGTACAAGTGGTTTTTCTAAAACAGCACTACCAGAATCTTTATTAGTAATGAAGTGATGTGTTTTTAAACCCTTATCATACTGCAAGCCATCAACCAGTTCTATCGTAGTATTAGGTTGGTCTGTCTCCTGCATTATGACAATACCTGTTTTGTCTACAGCTTTAAATGCGTCACTTATAGTTTTACCCAGTTCAGCATCATTATTAGCGGATATTGTAGCAACCTGATCAATCATATCATCCGTTACTTCAATTGCGTTTTTTTCTAGGTGTTTTATTACTTTTTCAACACCAGTGGTAATACCCTTTTTTAAATTACGAGAGCTTTGTGACTTAAGCGCTTGGTATGCTTTTTCAAGTATAGCGTGCGCCAGCACCGTCGCTGTGGTGGTTCCATCACCAGCCTCGCTTACTGTTCGCTGTGCAGCCTGCTTAATTAGAGTAGCTCCCATATTTTCTACTGGGTCTAGTAAAATTATATTGTTCGCTACGGTAACACCATCTTTGGTGATAACAGGCTTTCCTTTATCGTCTTCAAGGATTACACATTGGCCGCTTGCTCCGAGTGTAGAACTTACGGCCTTTGTTAATTTTGTTATTCCATTAAAGATTTTTTCTTTAGCTTCGCTGCCAAAGTTTAAATTCTTAACTATTGCGTCAGACATATTAGATTAAATTAAATTATATTATGAATTAGTCTATTCAAAAGTTTTTACAACCTTAGGGCCTTTTAAAAATCCAAGCTTTTTGCTGTAATGTTCAATGGAGGCATCGATCGCTTGTTCTGCACCCTCTATTGTTTCGCGCCGAGTTACATCAACCCATTCGTCGTTCTTTTTAAACTCGGTTTGATAATAACCATTTGGCAATTGTACAATACGCCAATTTACTTTTTGGGTTGCTTGTTCCCATAAGGCTTTGGTTTCATCGGATACTTGTGGTTGACTACTCCACGTGCTAGTCGAATAAAATAGTGTCATTGGTTTTGGTTTTAAATTAGTATAATTGGTTGCTCTATCCCGAGCCGGTATACTTTATATATTACAGGTTTTTAATGATTTTTACTTTAATTTCCTTCTAAAGCCTCTACTTTTGCTTCTAGGGCTTCTATTTTTGTAATTGCTTCTTGTAATGCCGCTGTAAGTAAAGGTACAATCTTAGCTTGGTCTATTTGTTGGTATGCGTCTCTTGTGCCCATTACAGGTTCTGTGACTAAATTACCGTAGTCATCATATTCAGCAGGAGTTACTTCGTATTCTTCTGTTGCATCTTTTTCTCCTGTTACTGCTTCTGGTATAACCTCTTGGACTTCGTGA
>Ga0080013_1006527_pt1 | contig 10348 bp, 13 predicted proteins | sample ETNvirenome_6_85_FD_69236 | JGI IMG/M metagenome (GOLD analysis project Ga0080013, IMG submission 69236) | Marine viral communities from the Pacific Ocean - ETNP_6_85 (SPADES assembly) (version 2) | ecosystem: Environmental > Aquatic > Marine > Oceanic | place: Pacific Ocean | collected 2013-06-19
ATTTGGTAATACCTAATATCCGTCAGTGATTTAGGTTTATAGCGATCTGTATAATCTATATCCTTATCCAAACTATCACCATATCAATCATACTATCACCATACTCCATCGTATCAACCATATCAACAAACTCTTCTTATTGACATAATGGTTAAAGGTATAGTATAATAATGAACATAGTGCTACACAACTAATAGGAAAGATAATATTTGGTGTATGCTTTTCACTTTTTTATTAACCAGTAGCACTATTAAAAAAATGAAGTTATGAAACAAAGACAGCAGTATAACGCCATTGAATCATTAGCAAGAATTAGGAATGAATATTTCAAAGGTCGGGAATACGACACAGCAAGAAAACATCTTAACGATTGTATTATAGAACTTAGAAAAGTTTGGGGCATAGAGATGCCTACTGCAGGCAAAGACGTCACTGACTTTTTCACATACGAAACTACTGAACGGCCTGATTGGTTAAAGAAGAAATAAATGGAATTAAAGTATCTTAATAGGTGTAATAATGAATGCCAAGTGTTTCTACAAGAAACTTCTAACTCAATACATCATTCTTGCTTAAGATGTAAAGAACATGGTTTTATTAAATGGTTAAGTTATGACCAGCATTGTGAATTGGCAAAGATAATGTATCAGCATTAAATATTATTGGAGTGAGATTTGATTGAAACATATCTTCCCCTTAGCTATGCAGGAAAAAAACAATCTCACTTCGCTCAATTTAAATAATAGTATGCAATCAATAGTCTGGTTTAATGGTCCTTCAGTAAAACAATTTTATAATATACCCCCACAAGAATGTGAAATAGGTTGTAATTTTATTTTAGATCATAGGAAGGTTCATCATGTATGTTGCTATGATAAACCTACAATGGATATAATTGATAAAAAAGAAAAAGCAAAAGAAGTAACGTATTGGACAAGAAAAATATTTGCTAAAGAAGGCCAATGGAATATTATTAAACATATCGATCCACATTTTAAGCAAATAAAAGATATGAATCTTCATGCCAAACGACTTAAACAATTATTACGACTGCCTAATCATTGTTCAGGTACATTGGCTTTAATAGTTGCATATATGTTAGGTGCTGAAAAACTATATTTGTTAGGATGTGATTGGACTATTACAAATGCTTCAGTATATGATGAACAATATAAATGGAGAAGATTTCAACCCATAAAACATAATGCTGAAAAGATTGCTTTAATAACAAAATTAAGTGATTTAATGGAACTAACAATAGTTCATACGAATCATAAAAGACCTTTTGGTCCTAAAGTTAAATGGATAACACCTGCAGAATTTGCGGAAGGACACAATATTAATATGGCACAAGAATGAATGTGCCCTTCCAGGTCATATCAGGAGATATAAACCAATAATATTTAATCTATTTTTTGGTAATTTGTATTGGTTTTAAAAGGTAGAATTCTTTTCGTTTTACATTGTTCGCAACGGACGTCCCAAAAGTATTTTCTTACTCGGTGATAAAACGTTTTTGTATTTTTACAAGTGTTTAATAACTCTTCAGTTGTTACTTTAAGTTTTTTACACTTAGGCCATACCTTAGGAACATACGTAAAAAAATGATTCTTATTTTTTTTTCCTGTGCCTGGCTTTAATTTTTGTATTTCTGGGTTTATAAGTGTTATGCCTAGCTCAGCACAACGCTCTTCTAAGTTCTTCATTGCTCACTAACCTCGTTGCAGATTAGTCCATATTATTCATTATATCTTTTCTTCCGACGAATGCATCACCGGTAGTTGTTATATCATAAAATTCTGGATCATGTTTTATTGCAGACACACTTACAGTATGATCTCCACCGATGCTTATTTCAACAACTCTATATACATCATTTATTTTTAATGTTGTAAAATTACATCTTATAAAATCTCCAGGTATAAAGTTTATACCTATAGCATTACAAGTAAATGTTAATGACGGCTGTCCTCTTGATTTCTTTAATAATAATCTTGCATATTTTCCAGCAGTATGCTTGTCAAATATACCAGGAAATGTAATGTTTGTTTCTAAAACTTTATTATTGTCTTCAGTCAAATATTGACTTCTAATAGCAACACCCGCCGAGTCTGTTAATGGATCCGGATGAATAATACTATTTGGTTGTCCACCTCTTTCAGCTTCTGTATAATCAACTTTAATACTATTAAATCTATCATTTATTGCACTAGTTCTTAATACAATACCGCTTACTATATTGCCTTCTGTAAGTTCAGCTGATATTGGCAGTGATGTTTTTGTTGGTAGTATTTCATTATTTTCTGGATCTCCAGCATTTTCTAAATATAAATGGAACGCACCTTCAATATAAGGCATACTGCCACCTATTGATGCTAATATTCTGTTTACATTTTGCATATGTGTAGCATTTGTATTAATAATAAATTGTCTATCATAACCATTATAATTTGTATCAATTTTATCATCTAAAACACTAGTCGCATCTGCATTTTCACCATACATATATTCTGGATCTATAGTATCCGCTCCAACACTGTCTCCTGCTTCTCCATAAAAAATATTACGTTTAGCATAACTTGAAAATTTTGTAATTCTATCACAGGCTATTGCCGCACTCATCCAGCTTTTTTCATCTATTTCGGTTATAGCGAGTCCCAATCCATAGTTTGAATTCAAACAATAATCTAAAAGGAATTCAACTGGATTTTTATCTGCAATATATCCTTGATATAATAATCCTTCTTCATCATAGGTATTATTACCCCAAGTTCTATCACTATCACCCCACGTGGGTTTGCTATCTACAATTGTGGTTGTAAATGTACTACCAGCCGAAAGACCCGACGTGTCTGGACGTTGACCAGTTTGTGTTAGATAGATTTCTGCGCCATCCGGAATAGATTGATATAATTCTGTTGGGTCTGGAACAGAACCATAATTATCACCCCCAGAGCCATGGACGCCTATCCATAAATCAACGTATTCTTCGTCAGTATTACCTCCTGCAATTCCATTTAAATAATATGTTCCTGTAACGCTTGTTGCTGTAGGTCTATGGGTCCATTCAAATGGTATTAATTTGTCATCACCATCAAAAATTCTTCCCCACGTATCTTTTGGATCAGCCGCCTCTTCAATAGCCGATTCAAGAGTAGAAATATTACCCGCCGATGTCCAAAAACGATAAACCGTATAATTTGCAGTATTACCTCCAGCCGATTGAACTACTCCAGTTGAAGTACCAACTGATGTATTTGAATAACCAAAAAATGTAAGTTCATTTTCAATAATAATATCTTTAGTTCTATGATATTTGCTTACAAACTTATAATGACTGCCTCCTACGTTTTTTAATAAAATCATGTTAGGAGTTGGATCTGCAACTTCACCATATGTCGATGTACCACCACTATAATTTACTCTTCCTGGATAACACCAAACATAAGGATATGTCCATCCTTGATCATTTAATATATCGTGAATGTTTGGTGTTGATCCATGAACTTGGTAGTCACATCCACCAGTTAAATTAAGAGTAGAATCTGAATCAACAGCATGAACTAACGTTTCGTCTGCATTTACAAAAGTTGAATCATTTAATTCCCATTGTCCATCACCTCTTGGGTAATCTAATCTTTTATGATAGCCTATAATTGGTGTTCCGTTTTGTGGGTTGGATTTATATAGTTCTCCTGTGTCCCATCTTTCTTCATAGCCTGGTTCTCTATTTTTACCTGCAACTATATTTGGTGTATTTCTACCTTGTACAGTTACAACTACACTTGGTACCCCCGAATAAGGATTGCCAAATGTACCAGCTCCATCTGAAACAGAATTTATTACTTCGTCCGCACTTTTTAATTCAAATCTCATAGCCACATAATGTAAGCCACTTAATGTATGATTAGCAGTCCAGTCTGAATGTTCTTGTAATAACGATGATGCATTTTGATTTGCCGACCCATCAAAATATTGAATTTTTAATCTATTTGCGAAAGTACCTCTTGTTATTGTATATGTTTGTGGTTCTGCACCGTTTAATCCACTTGCAAATATGCCCTCATCACCTGGCCATCTATATACTTCCCCATCATTACCCCCTGAACCATATCTATATGAAGGATTGCTGTCTGTGTGGGCTCCTGTTCGTAAATGAACCGGTTTGCCACCTATTGTCATTCTTATTAATCTTGCTCCTATATAAGCATCTGGTTGAGTTGCAGTACCTTGTCTTATACAGCCTCCATGGAAACCTTGACTAATTACTCCTGCCATATACAAATATTGTCCCGAGCCTGCACTGTCTCCTTGTACTCCTACAAATACAGGAATAACAGCAATATCAACCTGGGTTCCATATATTACTGGAATTGTTCTATTTGCTCCATTAAAGTCTACAATAATATTTGCTTTGATAGTACCTAATCCCGGCGAAAAATCACCAGGCATATCCAGGTTTTCATCTCCAAGATCAAATGCTCCAGTAAATGGAGATACAACTGCCTTTACAATAGAAGCCCCTAAATCTAAAATTGGATCAACAACCTTTTTTACTGCACGTTTTGCTTTTTTAAATATTTTTTTAAACCAACCCATATTATTCCTCCCAATTCAAATTTGAAACTTGTCGTTGACTATATTGAAAGCCTTTGTCTAAAGGAAACACTCTTGATTGTGATGCAGTATTAGTATATCCATATAAACTTTTTTTATCAAAATTAGAAAATGCACCTCCTACTGTAACAGTCATTGTACTTCCTTTGTCAGTAACATTAATAGCAAAATTATCCACAAACCCTTTCCATATTGTAAAATATACAGTATCCGTAAAAGGGTCTTTTACTAATCCTTTTTTAATTGTTACTGGTGCTCCAGTATAATTTCCATTTGCAAATTCTGTACCTAATGTATCTGCTGAACTATCTAATAATACAGCATCAAAATCCAATTCTACGGTTGTATTCGAAACTTGTGCTGATTGGTTAATTGGACTATGTGAAAGATATCCTCTACCTGTTAAAAAAGTATCATATGTTGAACCATCTGAACTTAATATAGGTATATCTGCTTCGTAATTTGTAACCCTAAATGTTCCAGCAGGTAATTCTATTGTAACAAGATCAATAAATCTAACTGTTCTTGCATTTAAATCTGTGCTTGTTAAATCGTTGGATCTTGGCATTAGTATTCCTCTCTGACATCAATCCCATATCTGTATAAACCTTTTTCATCAGTATCAAAGTCTGGGGTGTCACCTATAAGAGCCACCGTCATTGGTACATCGTTATATGTTACTGTTGTTGTATTACTTACTGCTGTTTGTAATGTTGGATAAATGTTTATTGTAAATGCTGTTGAACCATCTGATGTAGTATCAGCCGAAAGTTGATAAATTTTTGTATGGTTTGAAAATTTAATTAAATCACCTTTTTTAAAAGTTCCACCACCACCTGTTGCTGTAACACTACTTTGGCCAACGGCTACTGTTGCATTACAAGTAACAGTACCTGACATTGTTCCTTGTGTTGAACCTATGTTTGGCGGAACAATAGTAAATGTTTCTGCTTGGCCATTTTGTTTTGCAATAAAGCCATATGCAGTACCTAATTGTGCTCTTGTTAAAAGTGTACTTTTTAATGCTAATTCCCAATGCTGTTTTAAGAATTTTTCATATAATTTATTATTAGCATCAGTAGTTTTTATTGTACTTTTAGTATCCCTAAAAGATAATGTTGTAAAATTTGTTGTATCTGGAAATGTTCCACTCACTAAATTACCTCTCTAAATGTTTGTTGAAAGGCATAATAGCCTTTAGTATCTGTCTTAAATTCTATTATATCGTCGTCAGCTATTACAGTTATTGGTACATTATCATATGTTATTGTAACTAACGTTGAACCATCTGCTGGACCAACACCAGCAACTAATGGGGGTGTAATATTAATAACATCTATAGAACTCCCATCTAAATTTGTATCTTCTGATAACATATAGACTTTAGAATGATTTGAAAATTTAATTAAATCTCCAGCAAGTAAAGTACCAGAACCCCCGCTTACAGGAATTTTTGTTTCACCAACACTAACTGAATATTCTGGAGCAGTACTTGAATCATCTAAAACTGATACTGTTCCTGATACTGTTCCTGCCGCATCATTTAATACTGGCAATAAAAATGTTGTATTTTTAGCAGTAGTTTCTGTATCATAAAAATCAAAAAAATCACTATGCCATGTTGTTCTTGTTATTGGTACAGTTTTAATATCAAAACTCCAATAACTGTTTCCAAAATTTGTAACATAAGTTTTGCCATTTAATGTCTTATTCAAAACATTGTTGGTATTGTTTTTAAAGTTAATAAACTTAATATAATCATAAAAAGCCATTATGCAAATCTTCTCCCTTGTTGTCTAAATGCTTGTTGGATTGTACCAACAATTAAACTTTTTCTTGATAATAATAATTCATCAAAACTTTCACCATCGACTGCATTAATATTAAAGTTAACATTAACTTCGCCACCACCTCCGCCACCTAATTGATTATTTGGAACAACTGTACCAGATGTGTTCGGTACAAACATTTCCGGGCCCGCTTCTCCCACCATGTATGGTTGGCCTTTATGAGCTGGACCTCCGTGCTGTAAGCCTGGTATTCCAAAAAATGAAGCAATCCCTTTAACTGCCGCAATAGCCGTTTCATACCATAAAGTTTTCTTTAATTCTTTATTATGTTCTTTTTGTAACCACCCTATATCTTCTAAAAACTTTTTCATTGCACCTAATATTGGTGCAACAATAGCTAACTGTACAAATCCTTGAACTAATTGTCTTATTGCTACATTAGCAATACTTTTCAATGCCTCATCGAAACTTTTGGCTCGCATTATGGCATCTGTAAATGCAGATACCATTGCACCATTAAGTGCATCTATACCAGAGCGTAATAACTCTTGGGCAGTAACCTGATGGGCATATTTGTGACCAAGTTCTTCATTAATTTTAACAGTTTCGTTTGTAGACTGGTTTAATAACTCTTGGTGTATAAGACTAGCCTTTCTAGATTTTTCATTATTCTTTACATCCCTTTTCCATTTTGCATCTTTCAAGGCTTTGGCTAATCTTTCTTTCCCAGCGGCATCATAACTCGCTTGTTGAGCCTTCATTTTTTTATCTACAAATTCCCAATCTTTTTCGTTGAAGTTTAATATCCCTTCATATAGCCTTTTTTCTTCTTTTAATAGCCTTACTACATCTTTGTGTAAAGGAACCAGGTCTTTCGTAGTTAAGACAACACCATTATTCAAAACTCGTTGGCGCTCAAATAGTATGGATCCTTGGGCTAATTGTTTATTAACTTCTTTTAGTCTGTCTTCAACCTGTGCTCTATCCCCAAGATCGATTATTCCTGCTTTGATTTTTGCATCATTTACAAATTGTTTGATTTGGCCAAGTAAAGTAGTAATAGCGGCAAAAGCCACCATTCCTTTTTTTCCAATTATGAAAGCACCGATAAAACCCATTTCCCTAATAACAGGTGGTAAAGCCATATATCCATCCCACATTGTTTTTAACATACCACCTATCATTTGAAGTAGTGGAATTAATTCTCTTAAACCTCGTATTCCTTTTGCAATACCTTCACCAAGTGCTTTGCCTAACTCTTTTATTTTTTCTTCATTTTTCTTTAATTCGGCTCCTAATTCACTGGTTTGTCCTACAAGTTCATCAAAAAATGCTCCAGAAACTGCTTCTTGAAACTTTCTATATGAGTCACCAATCATTGATAACTGTCCAGCCAATGTTTTAGCAAAGTCAGCCGATGCATTAGCAAATCTTCCACCCTTACCAAATGCTACTCTAAATACTTCTTGTGATTCTTCAATTGAATATTTTACACCGTCCTTAAAGCCCAACATCGCTTTAACACCTTTATCCCTGAATAAATCAGCCGCATTTATTCCCGCAGAGAAGGTACGTTGTATTTGCTCAGCGGCAGTCTTAAAGTCTAATCCTGATATAGCCGCTACGTTACCAGTAATCTCCATTATTTCTGCTAACCCTTTAGCATCACCAGCTACGGTAGCCAGGTTACCCGACCCTGCCGCAATTTGATCTAGAGAGAATGGAACTGTCGCCGCATATTTGTTTAATTCTTGAAATGCTTTAGAACCTTCTTCAGCACTACCAAACAAATATTTGAATCTTAAATTTAATGATTCAACTTCGTGACCTACTTTAATAAAAGATTTAATAATTTTAACTGCACCAACAGCCGCCATGGCTCCCATTGCAAGTTTGGCCGCTGAACCTAAACTAAAAGTACTTTTACTAAGTTTATTAACACTATTATTAAGTCTTCCAAGTGCTTTTTCGTTTTTAGTTTGTACGTCAATTAATAATCGTTGTTTGGCATCAGCCATTATCTATGTTTCCTCCTAGGCCGTTGTGGTTGTGTTATTTGTTGTTGTCCCATAGTTTTTTTACTTGCATTATGCTCATACAACATATAGCCAGCCCACAATTCAATTTCCAGTGTCGTCATTTGCAATATTTCCTCGACAGACTTATGCAATCTGTCTGCCAGCATCATTACAAACCTTAACTCCGCACTGGATTCTATTTTTTTGCTAAATCTACCTGTGTTGCAGTCAGTTTAGCATTATTAATAGCACCCGCGATCTTAACTATTAAAGTTGGATCGGCTTCATTCATCAATTTAATTCTATCAGCATCTTGAAATAAAGGTTTATTATCTTTATCTCTTGCTTTTTGAATAATACTTTCTACTAAGGCTTCAATTGTAAGTCCCTGTGATTGCAAAGAAATTATTTTGCTTTCAATTGTTAATGGATAAGTTGTTCTGAAATAAATGTCAGTGTCCAACTCTTCCACGTGAAGTTTTTCTAAACCCCCGCCTATTGATGATTGATAGTGTTTTGCTATCTTATCTGTTATACTCATTCATATCTCCTTATTTTATTGTTGTCCTTATACTTGGTCCGACTACACCCCCAGGTGCTTGACTACTTCTACCGTGTTCTAAAGCATGGCCGTATGGTTGTCGATTAGATATTTTATATCTTTTCTTACTTCCAGTTATTCTCCAACTTCTTTGAAACAGGCCTGAACGTACAGGTGATATTTGTCTGACCGCATTAAGCAAGGCCGCACTAATAGATCCCACTGTTTTATTAACATTGTCATCTACTTTTTTAATAAGTGCTCTTGCATTAAAGCTAACCTTCATTTGATGTTATCTCCTTACAGGTCAGCTTTTGTTATCGCACCTGTGAACTGCACTGCCACTTCTGAAGTAACTGCTCCATCCAATCCTGTATCTATAGAATGTGATGTTACAATAACTTCTCCTGATAATTTAATACCAGTACCTTGTCCTGATGGGTATAGTTCTAATGTTGCCGCGGCCGCCCCTGGTCCAGAATATAATGCTAATTGAGCGGCATCATCATCTCTCCAAAGTAGGCTTAAAGTTCCAGTAGCACTTGTTAACCCTGGTAGGTAAGTTCTTGCGGAACTCCCTAAAACAGTAGTTTCATAAGCATCGCCAGTATTACTAATACCAAATGCTGTAATTGAAGCTACTAATGTTGCTGAGCCACCAACGTCAAATTTTGCAACGCCAGAATGCCCCGAATAAACGGCTGTATTTGTTGCCATTATTCATCCTCCTTATTATTATTATTAATTACATCAGCTTCAGCCTTCAGTATTTTAATTCTTCTTCGCTGTCGCCAATGTGGTTTAGTTTGGATTTCTTTCTGTGGCTTTTCAGTCACAACAGGTTTTTTAAATTTCCAGCCTGATCTTAAATGGTCTTGAACTTGTGGGTTCTCAACTATTTTAGAATTCCCTTGTTTATCATACATTTGTATCGCCATTATGCATTACCTCTTTTATATACATACGTAACTGTAAGTGTTAAATTAACTTGCCCAATTGGAGCAACTCTTTCAATTACTTCTATATTTGTTATATTTGAATTTACGTAATGTGTAACTGTATTATCCGCTGTTATATTACGATCTCTGCCTTCGTCCTCAAGTTGTTCTTCCACTCTCTCGATTACATTATTACGAATTGTATCTAATTGTGTGCCCCTAACAAAACAACGTAGTTCAACTTCTAATGTACCTTGTCTTTCAGCTAAACTAATATCTTCTCTTTCTTCTTTGCCACTAACAACTAAAATAGCAGGAAATTGTGTAATTGCTAATTTGTCAAATTCAAAAAACTCTCTTGTAACCAAAGCGGGTGCTGGGTTACTCATATTTTGTAATTGTTCAACAATATCTTTAGCTATGTTTTCTCTAGCACTCATATCT
>Ga0080013_1006529_pt1 | contig 10346 bp, 20 predicted proteins | sample ETNvirenome_6_85_FD_69236 | JGI IMG/M metagenome (GOLD analysis project Ga0080013, IMG submission 69236) | Marine viral communities from the Pacific Ocean - ETNP_6_85 (SPADES assembly) (version 2) | ecosystem: Environmental > Aquatic > Marine > Oceanic | place: Pacific Ocean | collected 2013-06-19
TGAGTCCGAGCTTTTCATGTTGGTGGAGCATATTGCAGGCATCGTAGAAGATATGGGAGAAGAAATTAAAAGCATGAGAAACAATGCGGTTAATATTGAGTTCTTACAGAAACAAGTTGAAAAACTGCAAACACAACTTGAGAAGATTCAAGAAGAACATCGAAGCATTAAAGCAAATGGAACCTACAAATGATAGAAACGGTATTTGCACTACTTATGATTATAGATCATGAGATTAAGGAACATCGTATTCAATCTTCTTTAAGCGATTGCCTTGCACATAAGCGAGTTGCTGAACGAACATCCAAAGGTAAAGCCGTTCAATACAAATGTATTAAGTCGGAAGTAGAAATAGAAACCAATATTGATGGTTCTAAAACAATTAAAAAACTTATTTTAAAATAAAGCAGCCTAACATTTTATTATTCAGGGGGAGCAATGGATGTATGGGGAAAGTTTTTATTCTCAGTAGAAAGATTGTTAAGCAGAATAAATATGTGGATTTTTCATAAAAGAATAAAAAGACAACATTATGTGGACAAAGCTAAAAAATGAAATCAAGCAGCATGAAGGCTTTAATCAGGCTGTGTATAAGGACAGTCTTGGCAAAAAGACCGTTGGTTACGGACACCTTTGTGTTGAGGATCATTGGGAAGATGGCAAGAAGTACGACACATCCTATCTGGAAGAAATTTTTGAAAAAGATTTTAATATAGCTCTTAACGATGCTAATAAAATATTAGAAGGCAAACCAGTTAATCATATTGCTAGAGAAGCAATAATAGAATTAGTCTTTAATATCGGTATGCCAAGAACTAAAAAATTCGTTAAGTGTTTAGCGGCTTTAGATAAAGAAGATTATAATGAAGCTGGTAATCAAATTTTAGATTCGTTGTACGCTAGGCAGGTGCCGGCAAGGGCAGGTACGCTTGCAGGAAAAATAAAATCAGCAAAACTCTAGGAGAATTATGATTTGGTTAAAACTATTAAGCAATCCATTAACAAAAATAATAGCTGACAAAACTATTGGAGCTATTCAACATTCTTTAGAAAAGAAAAAAGTTATAAGAGCTGCCGAAATTGAAGCTAGTAAAGAGGTGGATATAGCCAGAATAAAATCGCAGGATCAATCATATAAAGATGAAATTTTACTTGTGTGGATGATTCTTATTTTAACATTGCCAATATTTGAAAAAACAAGAGATAATTTTCAAGCATGGGTTGATGCCATGAATCAGCTTCCAACATCAATATGGACTCTTTTAATTATAATATTTACGGCAAGTTTTGGATATAGGGCAACCGATAAGTTTCTTAATCGTAAAAAATGACAGACACCTCATATGAATTAATAAATGAGTATAAGGATCAAGTCCGTATACTTAAAAACCAAGTAAGCGAATTGGAAGATGCCAGCAAAAGCAAGGACAGTGCAAACAAAAGGTGTTTGCAGAAACTGGAATATGCCAATGCGGATCTTGAAAAAGCCACCGATAAAATTAAAGAACTGGAATCTAAAATTAAAGAATTAAAATCCGGTAAACCCAAACAACATAACGAAGAAATTAAAAGCAAATGAAAATAGCCCTCACCATAATTATGTGTTCCCTATTAAAAGTGGAATGCCTGCCTCCCTATACCTTTTCTACAACCTATAATGATTATTACGATTGCATAGGTGCTGGCTATCAAAAATCGCTAGAAAAAACACAGGAGATTGGCAGAATAATAATCAATAAGGAATTGGTGTATTTAAAATTTAGCTGCACTCAGGTTCCTGGTACGGATGCGTAAGCCTCTTGCCAAGAAGAAAAAACTCTGGAAGAAATATACTTTTTCTGTCCGCACCGTAGGCAAATGCAGGTATTGCGACAAGGAAGTTACTAACGATACGTCCTTTCTTTGCTATGCCGACAAAAGCTGTTCCCATTATAAATGCGAAGAAAAAGACTATTATAAAAAGTTTATTAAAAAAGATAGTAATAACCGATTAGGATCGGTCTAACTTTATGGATGACCGATAGGCTGTTCTGCAGCAGGGAAAGAGGTGGGAACCAAAAAAAGAATAAAATACAATTGTATGCGAGTTCACAAAATGTTATCATTCATGTGTGAATCGACATACATTCATACATACAAAACGACATAATATAAGGCAAAAGTGTGTTCTTTTACTGATTACAAATCAGTTGCTCTACCAAATTGAGCTACGAGGGCATAATCAAAACCTTATAACTATAGCCAAATCTAACCTTTGGGTTATTTTTGGCGCTTTTTTTGTGTTTTTTTTTAGCCTGATTTCTTATTTTAGCACCGATTGCATACAATTTGCATACTTTTTTTTGATACTTTTTACATACCCAAACCCACTGATTCAAATTAATTTAGTTGTCTTTTATGTTAATTAATGTATATTCTATTGATAACAGAGAGAAATGAAAATTAAACCACATAAACGACATTATAATTCCTTTGGAAAAAAAAGGCATAGCTGGAGGTGGGGTTATATTGAAAATAACAAGCGGCTTTATATCCAGGGTAGGAACAGGTTGGCAGTGATTGAAAGGGCTGAAAAAATTGCATCAAGATTAAACAATGTGGTATGCCCTTATTCCCTTCCTTTGCCGGACTCTTGGAATTTGTTTGAAAAAAAATGTCGCTATAATATCACCAATGGAAGAATGACCATAGATAATTTTAACGATTATCTATCCATTTATAAAAATCATATTTTAAAACGGTTGGGTTCTGTGGATCTTAAAGCCATTGACCGTTTATTTATTGAAAACTTTATTCAAACCCTCAAGGATGACAAGTTAAAAGATGACTATGTGAGAAGAATTTTTAATCTTTTAAAAAATATTTATGGGGTTCATGTTCCCTCTCGTATTAAAGCCAATGTTTTTATTTCAAGCCATTTTTTTGAAAAGCATAAAAACGGAAACGGTAAAAAAACCAAAATCAATTTTGATGTCTGGAGCTTTGACCGAATACAACAAATCATTCAATCCATGACCATTGCCATGATTAGGTTGATGTTTAGGATTATGGCTGAGATTGCCTGCCGACCATCCGAGGCAAGGGCTATATCAAGATCGAATTTAAAGTTTGGCAGCAACACCCCTTATCTTGAAATTACGCATTCGCTTTCCAAAACAAAAAAGATTAAACCTCCTAAAACGGAGAACGGCTATAGGGAACTTGAAATCGGAGCATCGCTTAAAGATGAGCTGGTGTCCTACGTCAACACCCTTCCCAAAGATCAGGAATATCTTTTTTTAAATTCCAAAGGTAATTTTATTGATTTATCGCAGATGACCGATCAGCTTAACCAGGCTTTACAATCATTAAACCTGACATTGCCTGTGGATCGTAAATGCTACTTCTTTCGACACTGGACCTGTTCCTATTGGGCATGGACATCTAAATACAATAATCCTAAAGACCTGGCGGATGCAATGGGAGATAAGGATATTAATTTTATTAATGAAAATTATATTAAGCTCTATGGCAGAAAGCCGGATTCCCACAAGTATTCAGAATATCAATCCAAGCATTTTAACTGGAAATAAAAAACAGTAATATTAATCATAAGTTTATTTTTCAGTTTCTTTTGGTAAGGTTAATTTTATTTCCTTTTTTATAGGAAAATAACTCTCCATTCCACTTGGAGCATTTACAGGATAATATTTTCTTTTTTCCCATTTATGTATAAATGCTTTTTTAACCATACCTGTAAAAACTAAATCTTCTACACTATATACTGGTTGTGGTTCTAACCCCACTCCATGATCACTATTCACCTCAACATCTATTATTGGAATTTTTAAAGATTTATAACCATCTTCTGTTTCTTCCCATAATTCTATAAATACTTCTTGATCTACCCTTGGATTTGATTCGAATAATTTTTTAATTAAATTTTTTAGTTTCATTTAAAACCCCCAAATATCCTTTCTAGCTTTTAGTTTAGACTCATCTTTCCACATCCAAAAATAATTCATATTTTCAAACGAGGCGGCTTCACCGCTAGGCTACACCGCCTCTATCCAACAAATAAACTAGCTTATTTATTATGGAGTTCATTAATTTTTTTTTTAATCTGTTCATAATTGTGGTGCAGGGAAGGATGTTTCCAAGCCTTATGATTGTGATCTTTGGAACGGATATGGTAAATGACGGTAGTGTGGTCCTTGTTTCCTATTAATTCGCCAATGGTTATAAGGGGTAGATTCGTCAGTTCGTGAACAAGATTCATGCTGGTTGATCTTGCAATAATAACATTTCTTCTTCTTGTTTTTCCTAAAACATCGGCAATGCTGACTTTAAAAAATTTGGAGGTGATCCGTATAATGGACTCAATAAATTGTTTATGAGTAACATTGTATGTGGGAACATTGGGCATGAAGGGTTTCATGGCTTTAATGATTTTGGGCTTGATGCTTGAACGACCTAGCCTAACTCCGTTTTTTAACCCTGTCCTGTAAATTCTCAATTCCTTTTGGGTTAAATAACCGAACATGGGAGCATTAAATCTTAATTTATATTCTTCCTTGAACTTTATGTCCGCATGGATAATCTTCATCAATTATTTTTCAGGGGTGAACAAAACAAACGAATCATTTATTAATCATCCACCCCTGTTCATAACATACAAAACCAAACATTTTATACATTGCGATTGCCTGCAATATTATTAGGTAGTTTAGCGAAACCTAATAATTTTGTTTTAAATTTTAAATATTGTTGGTAGGTCCAGATTCTGTGTAGAATGAGCTGCTTTGCAATTTGGACAGCCTCTGGCAAGCTGTTCCTTTTGTGTAGCCGTTTTCCCATTTTCTCTCTCCTTTTTGAATTAAGCGTAAACTATCCTTGTAGGTTTGTTTCAACCCTTAATATAAAACTATTAAAAAGACTATTTATGAACCCATGCGTAGCCTTTTATCTTCCTCTTCCATGATCTTAGAGCCAATATGGGCGATGTTACTCTTTTTATTGTTCGCCCATTTTTTAAACTTTTGAAGTTTTTGGGCTTCCGACTCCTGTTTTTTTTTCAGTTCCAAGATTTTTTTCGGATCTGCTGTGATCATTAGGATTTTTTTTCTCCTTTTGTTTAATTCTGGAAAAATCTAATTTGCTTTCCAGAACGGTTACACTAGCTTTATCGCTAGGATTTTGTTGTTGATGTGCTGCCTTAACATCCCCAAAAAATTCTCTAAATTGAATATTAAATTCATAAAGCCATTCCTTTTCAATTTCATTAAAGCTCCTATGGATGGTCATGTGTTAAATATTCCCTGTTATATTTTAAATGTTTCACCTGGCTCATTTGCTCTGCATCCATTCTAATTTTTCTATGTGCGGATTTTCCTTTGGAAATCAATCGCAACATATACAGTTCCGCAATAATCTTGCCGGCTCTCGCCCTTGAGAAATGGAATCGCTTGCCAATTTCAAGGAAAGTGGGAGAATATCCATGCTTGTCCATAAAGGATGAAATATATTTAAGCACCCTGTACTTAATGTGGCTTAGATAAATTTGTCCGTTACTATTGCTGTTCATCTTTGTCCTTCTTAAAAATATTTGTAATCTTGGCTGCTGAAAAACGATTTATCGGTTTATACTGAATATCCGATTTTTCTTTTTCCAATCGGTCCAAGTGTTCCAAAAGTTTTTGGGCATACCTGATACATTTACCAATATCTTCCTTTGCTTTTGCCAGGGTAATGCCACCCTTGTTTCCAAACCGAAAATTATATTTGGCTATCTGAAATCTCAATGCACCAATTTTTTCTTCATCGGTTAGTTGAGATAAGATGGCATCCCAAGTTTCTATGCTTTTGTCCTTTGTATAATGCGGAGGGTTGTTCACATTATCCATCGGCTACTCCTTTTTTACTGGTTCGTTAATTCTGAACGACATATCAGGCTGATTTTTCTTGAATTCATCTAGATCCATTGTGCCACCACCTTTTTGATAGTTTTTAAATCGCTCCAGGATCTTGGGTTCCGTATTAACCCATAGAGACACCCATTTTACTTTGCCATCAACGGTCATCCGACCTTCGTAATTCGGATATTGTTTTCCATCTTCATCGCCTTCTTTGGGTTTCCTACGCCAAAAAGCTCCTCTATTATTATAGTCTTTGTCAGGCATTATTTTTCCTTTCCTGTTGTTTTGCTGAAACTAATTGTTTCTGCTTGTTGTATGCTTCTGAAATTCTAATGCTTTCGACAGGATCGCCATTAACGGCTTTCATATCGTCATCATATTCCTTTAATATAACCTGCACACCTTCCTCGTATTTTCTGGGAGATACCGAGTATTGTGCTTGCTTTTCATATAAACTTATAATCTTGTCAGCTTTTTCCTTTAGGGAACCAGAGCTGTTGCCGCAGGAAGTGCTTGCATGCACCGGATTTAAGAATTGTTCCATTTCCTCAAAAGTCGCAATTTCATCGCCCATAAATCCAAGCATGGATAATGCCCTCCCAACCGAAATCGTGGATTGCTTCTCAAATTCCTTGTCCTTATTCAAAGTTTGCTTTGAAAGTCCGGTTGCCACAACCTTATTATCAAACCATATATCGGTTTGAAATTTATGAAGGTTGTTAGGAAGGTCGAAACTAATCGTAATAATCCTAATTCGATCTCCAAAATATTCCCTGATAAATTTTAAGCGGTACGGTACGGTTAAATACCTGCCTTTGCCTCCCAACTGGGCATAATCCTTTTTGGGATCAATCTGTTTTTTAAATTCTTCAATCGCCTTGCTTAAAGGATTAACGATTGTTTTGCCGTTGTCTTTATTTGCTGTTTTCATTTTATATTCCTTCCCTTACATTTATTAGCCATAGTTTTTTTTTCCTTTGTGAAAACTTTCTTTCTTCCCTGCGTTTAAAATAAACTCTAAACACCCAAGACCTTAGAATTGACAGAATTGTAAAAATGAGGGAGATGTTTATCGCATCCAAGATGCTTGGGTGTAGATTAAAAAGGGGGAAAATGAAAATTTGCACTGCAAGTGCAATGCAAAATCCTGTAGTGATGTCAACGCAAGACTCTATAAAACTTTTCTTTACAATGCCCATTACATTCCAGCCCTTCTTAAATGCCTTACAACTCGAGAGTAAGATTGTTTATTTTTTAAATGCCTAATTTCATTATGGTTTCTAATACTGGATTCTCGATGGGATCGTTCAACATCTTCCAGTGCATCTATCCTGTCCTTCAGGACTTGAATTTTTTTTAGCAGCTCATCCCTGTTAAATTTACGAATATAATAAATGCCGGTTACAATGCAGGCAGAAATAATGATTGCCAATTCCATAAAAATATTATCGTTTAACATTGGTAGTACCCCTTGAATCTTTCAATCATGGCAGGATCAACACCCCTCCACCAGAAACCCTGCTTTTGTATTTCTGAATAATCAGGTTGGCACAGCCAGGCTAGTTTGTTTATGTCGCCATCGGCAATTTCCAGCTTCTTTTGCCAAGCCAGTTGATAAACTATTAATTCGTTTAAATGTTTTTTTAAATTTTCCGGCTGCAATTCTTCACAGTTTGCCGGAGTAAACAGGATATGGTCGCTATAGCTGGCATACGATAAAAAGGGCTGAAGATGGGGAACACATTGTTGATACAGTGCAATTTGGATTTGGTCGGAATGAAAAGGTCTTGTTGGACATTTCTTCTTGGGATAGGTCCACTTGTTTTTTTTTTTATCATACCTTACATCCCCAAAAACATTTTTGAGATCGCCAAAATACTGAGGTGATTCCAGATCAATGTAGCAGAGAAAATAAGTTTTTATTTTTGGGGTAAGCCAACAGGTATATTCCACTTCGCTTTTCCATTCCTGTTTGGGAAACTGTAGTTGTGAAATATTTTTAATATGGTTTTCTGAAATTTCCTTTAAGTGTTCAACGATAAAATTAAATTTCATTTTATCCCTGAGGTTCAAAGGCTGATAATTATTAATTCGTTCTTTAATGGTTAGTTTGGTCATCCCTTAATGACCTCATCAATGGTTTTTTTCTGGCATAGGGCAGCCTGGACTACTTCATGAACCAAAGTTCCGCCCTTAAAGGAGGCATTGGAGGGAAGGTTTAACCTTTCCTTTGGAGATAAAACAACATACCTAAAAAAATGAATATCATCTTTCATGCAAGCCTGCGATTTGCTGGTATGTTTTAATCCCAGCTTGGTATAACAATCTCCGATGATTCGCACTGTTGTCATATTTGGGATGTTATAACCCAAATATATTTTAAATGCAACCCTATTATACTTGATCGTCAACTATAGAATATTAGGATTTATGGATAGATTCTGACAATTTTGATTGCAATAATGGGGATGAAAATACGAGATCAATATCCTTTGCAATAATGCTGATTTCTTGACCGGTGGTAACTGAATAGTCCTTAATATCATAGAGTCCTCTTTCGTTTGGAATGATCCATCCTGTGTAGCTTTTTTGCGTTTTTTTCTCCGTACAAATGCCGAACGCATGATTGACCGAAGGATTCACACCTTTTTTATTTTGGTAAATGAGAATTGCTCCCATTAAACGAGGATTTTTCATTACAAGACCTTGAAGATGCATAGTTTGTAATCCATATTCACAAGGATTCATATTGATGGTGAATGTTTCTTTTTTACTAAAAAATCTCACTTTGCCATTGAGGGTTTCGCCCACCATCGGCATGTCAAAGGTATCCTCTACAAAATAAGTAGGGCAATAATAATGTCCATTGGTTGTTTTAAATTTATTTATATATTGGGATAATTTTTCAGACAGCTCAAGAATGCCAAAATTCTTTTTCTTATCAGGCTTTTCATTGACTAGCCTTGAAACCTGTACCTTGCGATTTTCAAAGATTTTACCAGATCCAAACTCGGATTTAATAAAATCCTCAACGGTAAATCCATGTTGTTTTTTAGCCATTTCCAACTTTTTTTTATTAAACATTGTAAGCATCTTAATATCCTTTCCTAATTGACACAATAATTATTATTAACTTTCAATTATCGTTTTGTTATCAGTTATAACAAGGTTATATCTGATTATCAATAAGGTTGTCAATGAGAATATATTTAGATATAAACCTTAAAGACATGCCCTCCGTTTTTCTAGTGATTCTACATCTTATAACTGGTGATATTTATAAGGTTCCGGTGGGAGTATTGGCAAAGCAAATTTCCTGCCACCAGGCTCTTGAAAAGGTTGCAACCTTTGATGAAACCAACGGTGCTTTTTACAAGGGAAAACGAATCTTCATGTACTACTGCAAAGACGAGGATGGGCAATGGATTCCGTAATCCATAATTCAAAACAATTAAGAATACTAAGTCTCGGAGCTGGAGTTCAAAGTTCCACACTAGCTTTAATGATTGAGGGGGGGGGGATGCCAATGGTTGATGCCGCTATTTTTTCTGATACGCAATCAGAAAGTAAAGCCACAATGAAATGGTTAGATTGGTTGGAAAAACTATTAACATTTCCTGTTTATCGAGTAACTAACGGATCATTAAAAGACAATTTACTAAAAAGTAATAAAGACATTTATGTTCGAGGTGTATCTATTCCAATGTTTACCAGAAATAAAAAGACTGGCAAAAAAGGAATGATAAGGAGAGCTTGCACATCAACCTATAAAATAGAACCAATAACAAAAAAAATCAGAGAATTATTGGGTATGAAATTTAGACAGAAAGTTCCCAAAGATTATAAAGTAACTCAGCTTTTTGGAATTTCCAGAGATGAGGTCCAAAGAATGCGGACATCTTCATATCATTATATAGATTTTGACTATCCTTTAATTGATCAAAATATAACTAGAAAAGGTTGTTTTAAATGGATGGAAGATAACGGTTATCCAGCTCCACCAAGATCTGCTTGTACTTTTTGTCCATTTCATTCAAACGAAGAATGGCAAAATGTTAAAGCTAATAAGGATGAATGGAATGCGGTTGTAGCTTTAGATAAACAATTAAGAACCGGATTGTACGGTACTGAAAGAAAAGAAGTAGAATATTTTTTACATCAATCCGCAGTACCTTTGGACCAGGCAGATATATCAATTAAGAAAAAAGACCAATTAGATTTATTTCAAAACGAATGCGAAGGTATGTGTGGTGTTTAATTTACTAACAGCTTCGGAAATGAGGGCGGCTTTATTATTATTTTCTGGATTGGATATAAGGAGAATAGATTGAACGCCATAACCATCACTTTAGAATCTTACGACATTCTGTGCGGATCAAACACAGGCATTCTCAGGGTGGTTGAGGACCTAAGATTAAAAAGGGATTGGTCTCACAAATTTAAGGGAACGAT
>Ga0080013_1006531_pt1 | contig 10345 bp, 13 predicted proteins | sample ETNvirenome_6_85_FD_69236 | JGI IMG/M metagenome (GOLD analysis project Ga0080013, IMG submission 69236) | Marine viral communities from the Pacific Ocean - ETNP_6_85 (SPADES assembly) (version 2) | ecosystem: Environmental > Aquatic > Marine > Oceanic | place: Pacific Ocean | collected 2013-06-19
ATTACTCAGTTGATGTAGTGAGCTTGTCCACAACCAGAGAAGATGCGAAATCCTCTAATATTACCCTTAACGAAACACTTTTATTGTTTAGCTCGGGGCCGTACTTTAACAGTGTTTCTTCTATCTTACTTCCTATTTCCTCTTGTTTTATATTGTTCATACTATATTGTTCATACTATATTGTTCATACTAATTCATCTAGTCTTTTATTAATGCAGTGTTCTAAATAAATGTCCTTTTCCTGCTTGGCAAGACTTAACATCCAGTTTAGATAACCCCTGTCGTCTATTTCCTTTAGTTGTCTTCCTTGGTTTTGACCCCGTTCTATTAATAGCATGGAGGTATTTAGTTTGTACTCTGTTCCGTCTTCACAACACACCTTATCCATGTCGCTTGGGTGTGTCCATGACCAGGCACCATTACTCTTGTTCCTCAGGGACAACATAATCGTTCATCTTATCGGCTTCTAACTTTTTTACTAACCGGAATAGTCCGTGATTGTTAGTCTTGTACTCTCGGAGTGTTCCCGGTTCGCTTGTTAGCTTAACTAGACCCAAAGCTTGTAGTTGAGACATACCCTTGGTAACAACGTTGTCGTTCATACCTGTTGTAGCCGAGATACTTCTATCAGTTACCTTTTGTCCATTCTGTTCTAGTGCCGCCACAGCTCTAACATAAGCCCTTCTTTTGTCGTCAGCCAAAGAGTATGCTACCCACTCAAGAGCTTTGTGCATTTCGTCCGATAATTTTTCAGTTGGATCTTCTTGTAACATCTGTAGCCCTTGAGCCAAGCAGTTCAGTTGCTTCATAACACGAAAGGGCATTTCTGGTTCTGGAAACTCGTCTACCATTCCGGATTTATCATCTAGGTGTAGTGGTGTTCGGAGCAGGGTACAGTGCTGACTGGCGTTTCTTATTATCTCTTGAGTATCTTCATGTAGTGGGTATTTCTTAGCTTTCTGTAGTAGTGGTGGCAAGTATTCTTTTAGCAAGCCAGCTATCTCTTCGTTCATCTCTCTAGCTGTTGACTTCTTTTCAACCACAAATTGGAGGGCTTTGGTCACATCAATCGGCTTCATTCTGTAAGAAATAAATCTTTCACCCATGTCTGATACTTCTGAAAAGAATCGGTATATAGATGGTGTAGATCCTGCAATCATTCCAATATAACCAGTTCCGCTTTCAGGCCACACTATAGGTTCTGCCCTATTCCCGGAGCTTTTTGAGAATCGTCCATCGTAGACCATTCTAAATTGGGATAGTAAGTCAGCTCGTTCGTCTGAAGACTTAGAGAACAAAACCGTTAGGTCATCCATTGAGATGATCCCACTGTTGCCTATACGGCCCAATAGAGATCCTTCTAATCCTAGAGATCCGGACAGGAGTGTATTGCTGGTTAGGTCATCAACCCTGTGGATATATTCTTTATGAGCCATTGCAAATGGTCTAATTATCTGACTTTTTCCTCCTGATGAGGGTCCTATCAAGGTTAACCATACAGGATCACCTATTCGCAAACTGTTCGTTACTATGGACGCCAACACTATATTGACCATGTTGCGGTCCTCTATATACATTATTTCCGACAGGCGGTTGTGAAATTCGTTTAATGTCATACCATTTTGTTTAAATCATCAATAGCCTTTTTAAATCCACATCCGTGAACCTCTCGATACACATCAATGGCGTCAGCATACTTACCGCAACCAAAGCAGTAAACGCTGTTTGTCTTTTCATAGAAGTGTAGTGAAGGTGTGTTTTCATTATGCCACGGACACACAGTTTTCTTTTGGCTAAACTTCAGCAACCTCGTAATAGGTACTGTTTTTGCCTTGAGCACCCTGTCATCTCCTTCATAAGTGGGTGTCTTATAGGTCGATTGGCGCAGCTCTTTTTGCGCGTTATCAAGATAGGCCTTGTGAAAACCGGTAGATCTCCATGTAGCCTGACGCTCCAACATATCTTCTTTTATTGATTCAATATTTGGGTATTGCTTAGCTGTGGCTAACAGGCTGTGTAAATCGCCACCACGTGAAACGTAATCAGAAATGTCCTTTACATCTGGTTGGTCTGGAATTAGTACCACATAAACATCTGGTATAAGAGACAGAATTTTCACCATTGACTCTGCCCCAGTAGGGTCATTATCAAAACAAACGTAGGTCTTTCCAGTAAAATACTTGGCCCATTCTGGTCGAAATGTTCTAGCGCCCCCAGTAGAGGAAACTGCTTGAATGTTTTTACTCCATGCCACTAAAGTGTCTAGCTCTCCTTCTGTTATCAGCACGGGTTTGTTCCAGTCCACTTTATCAGCAGCATAAAGTGTAACTTTCCCGCCCACATCATTAACATATTTAGGTTTTCGCTCATCTGCAGGATCTCTTCTGTATTTAGCATGAGTTTCTGTGTATGGAATCTTTATGCTTGGTCCAATACTGGGATGCTTATAAGTTGTTATATTAAAAATAGCGAGGACATTTTCTGTAATGCCGCGCCGCTTCAACCAGTCGAGGATAGCCTCGTTTGTTATATTCTGTTGCATGGCTACAGTATACCACGCTATCTAGGGTAGTTTCTTTTTTAGTGGTAAATATGGGGAAAGTATAAAAAAACGGCTCTGTTGAGCCCTTAATTACACCACAATAGCTACCTGTACACCTAGCATTGAGCGTGCTCCGCGGAGCGCACTCAGTGCTAAGTGTACAGGCGACTTGTCAAGAAGTCAAGTCCTTCTAACTGTTTTTGTGATGGATTTTATGTGGTGTCAAGTCCTCGTTTGCCAATGCCGGTAGTTATGACCGGTAGTTGTGCCGAGCCCAATCCAGGACCGTTTCGAGACCAGTTTTGTGGTATAATAAACTTAATATGACAAAACTAACGGGTAAGCCAACTGGACGACCTCCTTGTTATACTCCTGAACTGGCAAAGCTTATATGTGCCAGGATTGCCGAGGGGGAAAGCGTCCGCACTATAGCCAAGGATCATGATATGCCTAACGCCTCCACTATTCACAAGTGGGTTTTAGACGACACCGAGGGATTTTCCAAGCATTACGCGGATGCCAAGGCCATTGGAGCAGAGATTGAAAACGATGAAATTATTGAAATTGCTGAAACTCATGAGGATTTACAGCGAGCCAAGCTCATTATCGACACAAAGAAATGGACAATGTCAAAAAAGCTGCCTGGCAGGTTTGGAGACAAGTTAGATGTAACTAGCGGTGGGGACAAGTTATCTATTGGATTTGACTCATCTCTGAAAGGAGAATAATGGAAATTAAACTACATGATCACCAGAAGACAGTAGCTAGAAGCCCCGCACGCTTCAAGATCTTTCGTTCTGGTCGCCGTTCTGGCAAGACAGTACTCAAAGTTGAGACGATGCTCTTTAAGGGCCTGTCAGCTAATGCGTTAGAACAGCTAACTAGAGAGTTCAAAAACCCTAGCGTAATCTTTATTGCGCCAACTGCAAAACAAGCAAGAACAATTATTTGGGAGTCTTTAAAGTCGCGCCTAGAAGGTATAGACAAGATAAAGTTCAATGAACAGCGTTTAGAGGTCCGAATACCCACCGAGTTAGGCGGTGTTGCCACACTTTTTGTTGGTGGTTGGGAAAATAGAGAAAACTATCGTGGTATGTCTAACGTGATACACATTGAGTTTGACGAAACTGACACGATGAAAGACTTTTTTATTGGCTGGGAAGAGATCTTTAAGCCCATGCTTATGGAAACAGGTGGTTCAGCCGGTTTTGCGGGCACTCCTAAGAAGGAGAACCCGAACTTGAGACGACTAGAAAAAGAGGCTGATGACAAGGGAGACTGGGCTTCGTTTCACTTTACATCTTGGGACAATCCGCTATTTAGCCGTGAAGAGCTAGAGAAAGCCCAAGAGGAGATGGACAATGAAACCTACAAGCAGGAGATAATGGCCGAATATGTAGATAATGCTGGATCACTGTTTAAATACACCGCGCTTGTCGACATGTTCTCCAACTCAATTACTAAGAATGAGGAACGATACCTGATCGTAGACATTGCTGATGATGGTACTGACAAGACTGTATTCTCTTTCTGGCAGGGGCTTGAGCTTTATAAGATTGAGCAATTTGCTCGTCTTAACACTGAGGGTATTGTAGACAAGATCAGGGAGTTCCAAATTAGTGAACAAATACCGATGAGTCAGACCTTAGTAGATGCCATTGGAGTGGGCGCCGGTGTTGCCAGTAACAGCCTGCTTGACGGAATTATTGGTTACAAGAGTTCTTATGGGGCAATAAGGACAGATGAAGACCCAACCAAACTTCCCAACGTTCATTACACTAAAGAGTCTAAGCTAACAACTGATTACGCTAATCTACGAAGTCAATGTGTGTTTACACTTGCCTCACTGATAAACAATCATGACATCTCATGTACCGTAAGTGATGTTCGCCTTAAAGAGGCCATCATCGAAGAGTTAGCACTGTATCAGGATGCTAGTAGGGGTGACGGAAAAAGAATGCCGACAATTAAGGACGACATTAAATCTTTACTAGGCAGATCGCCCGATTTAAGCGACACATTGATTATGAGAATGTATTTTGAAATAAGGAGTAAGCTTGCACCAGGTCAATCAGAAGACGCTAAATTAAGGGCAGAAAAAACCGCTAGACAGTTTAGGGTGGATCACGCCTTCAAGGAGAGGAATAGTGCAAAATAATCGTGGTATAATTATCACAATAAGCAAACTTTATCAAATGTAGATGGTGGAAAACTTCAACACATGAAAACAGCTTTAGATATCATCAGAAAACAAGAGAATGACTTTAACAACCAGGATACTCAAATCAGTGAGTATGTTCATTTCTCGGTAAAAGAAACAAGAGACAAAATTGATGCCTACCTTAACAGTAAGCATATTTCAGGGGAAACAGATTCTTTGGGCAGAGAAAAACCTTTCCGTAACATTGTGACAGCTGCAAGTAACGTTTGGTTTAGGGCGACAGACATAGATCGTAAAGATATACGGATCAAGGCAGTTAACAGCTCAAGTCACACCACAGCTATTTTAGCTAACGCAAAAAGTAAAGAATGGATGAGAAAGTCTGGATTTGGTGACTGGTTAAATCACTGGGGATTAACTTTGGCTCAATACGGTACAGCTATATCTAAGTTTGTAGAAGTGGATGGAAAGCTGGTTGCGTCAGTAGTGCCTTGGTCTAAACTTATTGTAGACTCAATAGATATCGAATCTAATCCTATTATTGAGAAGCATTTCTATACCCCATCTCAACTAAGAAAAAACAAAACTCTTGATCAGGAAATGGTGGAATCTCTGATTGCATCAGCGCAAAAAGCAAGAGAAACTGGCAACAATCAAAAGGTGGACAATAAGGCTGACTACATTGAGGTTTACGAACTGCATGGTGAATTACCTAAATCACTTCTTACTGAAGATGAGGAGGATGATGAAATCTATGTTCAACAAGTACACATTTGTGCATCTACAGAATCGGTAGTAGACGGAGAGACAAAATATGATGACTACACCCTGTATAAGGGTAAGGAAAAGAACCCCTACAACGTAACTCACCTGATTAAAAGAGAGGATCGGTCTATGGCTATCGGTGCGGTAGAACACCTGTTTGAAGCTCAGTGGATGACTAACCACAATGAAAAATCAATTAAGGACCAACTAGACCTAGCATCAAAACTGGTTTGGCAGTCATCTGACCCTGCTTATCAAGGTAAAAACGTAGAGGACTTAGACAATGGATCAATCCTTTACCACGACGTAAATCAGCCACTAACAAAACTGGAAAACAACTCGCAAGATATTGGCTCACTTCAGTCAAGTCAACAAAGTTGGCAAAACCAAGCAGCAGAAGTTACAAGCACACCAGATGCCCTAAGAGGAGTTACACCTCCGTCTGGAACTGCTTTGGGTACAGTACAGATCACAACATCGCAAGGATTGTCACTGTTTGAACTAATGACAGAAAATAAGGGTCTAGCTCTAGAGCAAATTTGGAGAGAGTATGTTATTCCAAACATCATGAAGCAACTAGACTCAAAGGAAGAAATTGTTGCAACACTGGATAACTTAAGCATCAAGCAAATAGACAAGATGTACATTCCTAACGAAGCTCGACGACGTTACAACGAGCAAGTTGTAGACAAGGTAATTGACGCACTAGACAGTGAGGAACTATCAGGTTTACCTTCACCATTTGATGCTGATTCAGCAGAAAGAGAGATTGTGGACGAAATGCAAGACTTAGGAAACACTCGTTTCTTTAAACCAGACGAATTGGATGAGAAAACATGGAAAGAAGTCTTTGAAGGCTTTGAGTGGGATGTTGAAATAGAAGTAACTAACGAACAGTCTGACAAGCAAGCATTGCTAGCAAACCTAAATTACACACTAGGAACATTGGCATCACTAGGTGACGTAGAGAACGCGCGAACAGTATTAGGTAAAGTCCTAGAGGAAACCGAAGTATTTTCACCTATGGAATTAGTTTCAGTTTCTCAAGCTCCATCCCCAGATGGACAAATACAAACTCCTGAAGAAGTACCTGTTTCACCTCAACAACTAGAGTAAATGGTGGGGTGAGTTAAGTATGAAACTTATTAAAAATATAAAAAACAAATTTATGGCTAAATTAGAACATGCCCCCATCCCAAAAGATGACAAGGCTAAGGCACTAGAAGCTATAGCAGCCTACAAGGCTCAAAACCCTAAAAAGTTTGAGGCTAAGAAAGAAGCTCTGTATGCACGTTATGGACTAGATGCTGTAAAAGACAGCGTAGAACCAGTAGAAGATGAGAACGACAAAGAACTAAAAGAACTAAAGAAGAAAGTTACTAAGGCTAAAAAATAAACAATATGGTGGAAAACAAGAAATTTAAAAGACTAAGCGACGATGAACTAAACTGGATTAAGTCTGTGTTTAAGGATAACGAGCAAGGTCTTGTTACTTTGCGTAAGATATTGCTACAAACCGGAGAATCAGATACTCCTATCGGTTTTTATCGTGATTCGTGGGCAGGCTTAGATCTTAAGGGTCTGGATCCAGAAGGAAGAGTATTAGCTGTTGCTTCACACCAAAGCATGCTAAATCACCTAGAAGGCGCATTACGATCTATTCAAGTGATTGCAGAACAAACTCCTGAAGAACTAGAAGCAGCTATGGAGCGAGCAAAGAAGAATAGCGCTAAATAAGTTAAGCCCTTAAAGGCTAACGTGTTATAATATTAGTAAGTTCCGAGTTGGCGGAAGATAAATATGCCCTCACTAAACCCAAGCGTATGGTTAATTACGAAAACGAAATTGTAGAGGAGACTACTGAAACTCCAGAAGTAGAAGAGACTGTTGAGGAAACAGTTGAAGAGGTTGAAGAAGTTGAGAATCTTTCAGAGGAGGATGTCCAACAAGAGGAGGAACAGATAGATTGGGAGGCTCGAGCCAAGAAGGCGGAAGCTGCAATCATGAAGGCTAAATCAAAGCCCAAGGCACGAAAAGAAAGTAAAGAGGTCACGAAAGAGACAGGTTCTAAATTGTCTATCCTTGACCAGAAGGCAATCTTTAATGCTGACATTGACACACAAGAAGATCTTGACGAGATCTTGGACTACGCAGAAAGAAAGAACATTTCCGTAAGCGATGCCCTAAACTCAACCGTCATTAAGGCTACTCTGGCTGAAAACGCTGAGATAAGAAAGTCTGCCCAAGCTGTTAACACAGGCACAGGTAGACGAGCGAGTGGAACACTAACAGACGCTCAACTAGCATCTAACGCCGCACAAGGCAAGATGCCAAGTTCAGACGAAGATATTGCAAGACTGGCAAGAATGCGTTTCGCTAAAAAGTAGCTACTGGTGGGGTTAAAATTAAATAATAATAATTAACCCTTTAACATGGCAAATACAATTGCAAACCGAGTATATCGTGACAAATATCGATCAGCTACTCTAGACACACTTCTACGAGGAGCTTTGGTTGCTGAGGCTATCACTATGATGGACCGATCAGACAACAAGCGAATCCAGTCACCTTACAGCTCAACACCTTCAGTTGCAGTACAAGCTTTAGCAGGTACATACACACCAGCTGACTTTACAACTACTGACGACACTCTATCAGTTGATGATGAATTCATCGTAGGAGAGCACATTCACGACTTTGAAGAGTCACTAACTCGATTCGACCTGTTCGCAGCTCGAACTGAACAAATGTCATTCAACGTTGCTAAGAAGATCGACGAGTTCGTTCTTAACAACATGTGTGAAGACGGAACAGCATCTTACACAACACCTGCTGGTGGTTTCGCTACTGCAGCTAACGTTAATGAAATCTTTGCTGAAATCAACGCTGAAGTTGATGGATACTCAGAGGCTTACAACGGAAAGTTCGTAGTTCTAGAAAACACAGACATGGTTGGTCTATACCGGGCTGGAGCAACAAACGGATTCACATTCGCTGACAATGTTCTAAACAACGGTATGGTAGGACAATGGATGGGAGTAGACATCTACGTAGTACGAACAGGTACTTTCACAGATGCTACAGTAGGTACAAAGACTTGGACTAACTCAGGTCACCGAGTGGCTGGAGTTAAGATGGTTTCAACCACAGCTCTACCAGGAGGCATCAAGACAGAAGAAAAGATGGTATCAGGAAAGACAGGAATGGAAGTAGTAACTTACGGTTACGTAGGATTCAAGCTATGGACACCTAAGACTGACCTAATTATCGACATCACGCTCGCATAATCCATTACCCCCTTAATTGGGGGTTTTCGGGTGGTAATGGTCCCACCAGCATTATCATTCGAACACCCTCTGTTAAATAATAAACAAATATGGTATTTTCGGACCCAACAACAAATTCAGGTATTGTAGAACAAACTCGATCAATAATGCGTGTAGACTCTACACAATGGCCAGCTTATCAGGTGGCTAATTCTTGTAATAACTGGCTAGACACTGTAACAGGATATGCAATTGGCGCAGACAGAAACTTTCAGTGGGATGACACAAATCACTCAAAACTTCCTGAAGGAACAACCGACCTAACAGCTGCACAAAAAGACTACTCATTCCTTACTGATGAGCAGGGTAACTCTATCCTCAACTTAACTCGTATTGATATTCTGGATCCTGACGGCTCTTACCGCGAACTCAAATTGATTGACCAGGCTAATATTAAGAAGGCTTTAGATGAATACAAAAGCACTAACGGACTACCTGAGCAATACGACAAGATTGCTGACAATATTGTTCGTCTCTACCCGGCTCCCGCGACAAGTGTGACTGCTGGATTGAAGTTTTACTTCCAGCGAACAGGCTCATATTTTGTGCCGACAGACACAACAAAAGAGCCTGGTGTATCTCCTTTGTTGCACAGAGGATTCGTTATCGCCTCAGCATACGACGGAGCTATGACACTGGGACTCGAAAATGTTTCTGCCCTGCAGGTAGAGATGGAAAAAGAGGAGTTAAAAATGAAACAGTATTTTGAAATCCGTAATACGGACATGAATAGAAGGTTCTCACCATTCAAGCAAGATAATAGGTAACTATGGCAATAATCAACACAGACAAACCAGCACCAGCAGAGTCATTCGACCTAAACATCGGATCGGGGTTCAGTCTTCTTGTAGGCAGTGGTTTTGATTTGTTGATTAGCACAGGTTCAGGGGCTTTTATTAACACAGACAAGGCATCAGTAGGTGAAACATGGGGAACTATTGAGACAACTTGGGCCACAGAAACCAGGACATGGCTTGAGGCCTCTCAACTTATAGACAACTCGAATAAACCTTCAACAACAATTACCAACACAGCTAAACCTTCATAATATGGCATCAATAACTAACATAGAACCAACAGACTTGATTACCGATTCAAGAGCTGACATAAACAACAATTTTGAAAACCTGAACAATGACAAGATTGAAACTTCGACCCTAGATACTGACAATACTCTAGCGGCTGATTCTGATGATCGTATTGCCACACAAAAAGCCGTTAAGGCTTACGTTGATGCTGGAGGTAACGTAAACGCAACAGAGACTAGAAAGGGTATTGTGGAGATTGCTACACAGGCTGAGGTGGACGCTGGTACAGACATAGGAGGTACTGGAGCTAGTTTAGTTCTCACTCCTGAGACATTTAAGGCCTCTCCTGGAGGATCCACGAAGACAATGAAAGCTGGAGAGACAATCAACGGAGCCACCCTCCCTGTGGCTGTTTATCAAGACAAAACAGATGGCGAGTTCTACACATGCGACAGCAACGATACTAACAAGTTAAAGTTCTTAGGTTTCGCCACTTCTGATGGTACTGACGGTAGCGACATAG
>Ga0080013_1006533_pt1 | contig 10343 bp, 29 predicted proteins | sample ETNvirenome_6_85_FD_69236 | JGI IMG/M metagenome (GOLD analysis project Ga0080013, IMG submission 69236) | Marine viral communities from the Pacific Ocean - ETNP_6_85 (SPADES assembly) (version 2) | ecosystem: Environmental > Aquatic > Marine > Oceanic | place: Pacific Ocean | collected 2013-06-19
TTCCGCGTTTCTCGTGGAGTTTCTTCCACCACTAATTCTTCCACTTCTTCTTCTTCTTCTACAACTTCTTCTTCTACAACTTCTTCTTCAGGTTCAGGTAATGTTTGTACGAGTTTTTCATATTCAACGTCTTGTTTTGGTGATATGTCTTCTAGACTTGGAACTATAACATTTTCTTCTTCTACAAAAGGTGCTTTTATATCAGAATTTTTTAAGTTAGCAACTTTTTCATAAAGGCTGTCTATTGACTTTTTAATGTTTGTTAGTTCTTGTGGGTTATTCATTAGTCCTCTTAATAGTTCATATATCCTAGCGTTAGTTCTAGTAATATCTTCACTTAGTGCCATCATACTTATTAAAGTATTTCTATTATTATTTACATTTTCTGTCATTTTCTTTCTCCATTCTTAATTTAATTCTTCTTTATCTATCTTGTCTACTTCATCTTTCATACGTTGTATAAATTCATTAGTTTTTATATTATGTTTTTTCATTAGATGTCCCATTACTATACCATCGGCAACAGCTTTTGTTCTTGTTATAAACTGTATACCAACCATTACTACAAACATCATACACAACTCAATCCAAGTTAAGTGTTGCCCCATAATCCAACCTATAACAAAATATAATACGCACTGAAATATAGTTAAATTATTTCTATTACTTAAAAAGTTTATTATCATTTGTTTCATTTTTTATTCAAATATTCTTCTAATAACTCCGGTCTTTCCAATGCCTCAAACTTATACTTTCTATGAAACGCGTTGTGACATTTCCAACACAATACACAACCATTGGCCCGATCGTATCGTTCTTTGGGGAATTTTTCCCACGACTTGATATGGTGGGCGTGAAGAGCTCGTGTTGTTTTAAGTCTTTTGTCGCATTTCTCGCATACATAGTATTTCCTACCACCCCTCTTCGCATGATTTAACTCGAATACACTCTTTCGCCATGCTTTGTATCGTACTTCCGATTTTGATGATTTCCACCGATTGCCTTTTTTCCATTTCACCAATTTTTTTCTTTCTTATCCCAATCCACTGTAATATCGTATTTTGTTAAGTATCCACAATCACCGCACCAATTCGGTTTACATTTATGTTCACTATATACACGCTCATGGTCTTCACAATAATCTTTTGCACGGAGTTGATGGTAAGTATCCTTATACATAAACCCATTACGACGCTCATTTTCTAATATATCTTGACCACACGTTTTACAATATTTGGTTTTTGCTTTAGACTTTCTTTTATATGAGCGTTTCTTCTTTTTAGGTTTTTCGACAATTTCTTCTATGTCATCGGTGATGTCGCTGTCTACGATGGTTTCATCATTGATGTCGTCTGAGTCTGTGGGGAGAAGGCTCATTATCTTCCCCTCAAAATTTTTTTCACACATACTATAATCCCTTTTCTGTAGATGATTTCTTACCCGTCCTTAAATTTTCCATATTTTCTCTGATTTTATCTCCGAACTTTCTACGATAAATAGTTTTACCACCATCAGGTGATTCATAAATATATTTATCTTTAGTTTCCGATTCTAAATCTAATTCACAACCCAAATGATTAGTTCCAGAACCAATGTAATCATATTCTACATCCTTTGTTGACTTACCACATATTTCACATATCCAATCATTTTTAGTATCTGTTATATCACTTTCATCCAAAACAGGTTCATCAAGTGATTTTAACATCAATTTCAATTGTGTTCTCATTTCAGTAATAGTATCACCTTCTATCATTAAATCCATGGTTTGTGCCATAGGTTCTCCAGTTTCATCATCATAATATACTTCCTGTATACTATACCATTCATCCGAATAAGAACCATCTTTTAATTCTTTGCGAACTACTCTGTAATCCCATATTTTTGTTGTATCCATATTATAATCCTCGTTCATCGTTTTTTAAATCATCCATCAATTCTCTGTATATTACCAAAGCTATTAATTCTCTATCACTCTCTGCATATAAACATTGGTCATCGAACTCATCCAACACACCTTTTATTTTGTCAATAATAGCACCTGCCATTGCGACACCCATTATAAACCTCGCTCATCCAAACCAAAGAATTCTTCTAATTCTGCTACCGTCATTTCAGCTATTTTCTTTTTTGTATCTAACTTAAAAAAATCAGCATCTTCCCAATATTTTAGGACTCTGACAACTTTTAGTTCGGCTTTCATTCTTTCTTGTTTATTCATCGTGCGAAAAATATAAACATACCTAACATGATAAGTTTATCTATGATCCATAACGCTATTAAAATTGTTAATTTTTTGTCTATATTCAATTTCATAACCATTTTTCTTTAATATCATACTACCTTTCGGTGGTCATATTTCTATTCGTTTATTTTAAGATTGATTGCTGTTAGACCAATCGTATGATAATTTTCCCGCTTATGGTATTACATTAGTTGCAACTGGACCTCGGTCGCTTGTTCCAACTTGATATGTAACTGATTGTTCTTCTGAAAGAGTTTTGAACCCCTCCATAAGAATACCGCTCATGTGTACAAATAAATCTGATCCACCATCTGATGGAGTTATAAATCCATAACCTTTTTTGTTATCGAACCACTTTACTGTACCTTGTTGTTTTTCTGCCATGTTACTTGTTACCTAACTATTTTAATTATGGATGGACTCAGTCAGCCACCTACTTGTATCTATTTCAAACCTTTCGGTAACCCCATTGATACTTTCGGTATTGGTTTTCCTTACCACCCTCGTTTTCTATTCGATTTTTGAGAGTGCTGTTGGGTTTCTGTATATAAATATATATAACCTATTTAAAACATCAGAACTTTTTTAATACAATCCATCTTTTATATCTTGTTCGTGCCATTCTTGCATTTGTTCTTCTGTAATTTTTTCATCTTCGTCCGTCGTGTCTAATAAACGATTTATAACATCTTGAATTTCACTTTCTTTCCAACTCATTGTTTTTCCCTTATCTTAATACTACAATATACTACATTTTACTAATACAAGTCAAGTGTTTTTTATAATATTTCAGAAATATGTTTACATTTCTTTCTGAACATAAATCCTTTACATTCACAATTCATTTTTCCTGATGCGTTACGAGTTACGAGGTACACATTTTTTGTACCTTTGACCTCCCAATATTTAACACCATCCTTTAACCATTTAGTCTTAGTCATTGGCTCACCTGGATTTTGATAACCAACCCATCCAGGTGTTTCGTGTTTAACTCTACCATCTGATAATGTTGTTGAAATCATATTTTTTCTTGATTGATTTCTTTAAATAAATCAGAAGAGGAAGTTTCTAAATAATACTTTAAAGGTTTTACATGAATCGTCCAGTGCTTAACACCGATAGTTCCTCTTTCTTGTCGTACTCTCCACACCAATTTAAATGTTCCTTCATTTAATATTGTAGTACCTTTTTCACTTTCGTTTAATAATCTTCCCACAGCTGTTCTATATTCATAAACGCCTTCAATGACCATTTGACCTATTATGTTTATCTCATCCGGTGTATAATTATTCATATCTTTTCTACCCTTCTTGACATACCCTGATGGTTTATACATTAAACTTCCAGTTTCTTTATCGACACCAATCGCATTATTAAAATTTAAACCTTTGTTATTTCTTCTCATTATTTTCCTTTTCTTTTGTTGTTTTTTTCATTTCTCATTACATAGTAATATAAGGTGCTTTACCCATACGGACCAAGTAAAATCGTAAATTAAATTGTAACAGTTTGTAACAATGTCGAGATGGTAGGATTTGAACCTACGACCCCCTGCTCCCAAAGCAGGTGCGATAACCGGGCTTCGCTACATCTCGTTGTGGAGGTGATAGGGATTGAACCTACGACCTCTTGGTTGCAAACCAAGTGCTCTCCCAATTGAGCTACACCCCCTATATCTTTATTGATACAACCACCCACCATATGGACCAGCTTTACCTTCATAAGTAGATGTTTCAAAAATTGAACCTCGAACAGGATTCTTTGTCTTTAATTGAGGAGCTCTCCAAGTAGCTGCTTTAAAGATAAAACCTGTTTCCTTTTCAACAAAACAATAAACTGATGTTCCTGTAACTACCTTATCAAACCTACGACCTTTATTAACTTTGATGATTTCAGGATTATCTACATAGTAAGTTAAACCTGTTTCTTTGTAGTGTTTTATTGAATTTTCTTCAATTGTTTTAATAAATTTATTTAATGCTTTTTCGTAAGTCATTTTTTCCTTTCTTAACTTAAAGTTCTATTACTAAAGTTTGCTAAACCTTCTGTCAATTCTTCATCTGTAAAATTAACAGCTTCAGGATGCATCCACAAATCATAATCAACAAAATTCCAGTTGAGAAAACCATCTCCATTGATGTTCTCTGGATTGTTGATTGCTTCTGTTATAATTTCGTTAATAGTCATATTTTCCTTTCTTACGCTAATTCCAACATTGAAAATGGAACATTATAAGCACCTTTACCATCCATTTCAACAACAGCTTTCTTGATGTTCATTTTAATAACTTCACCAGCTGTTTTTTTAGTCTTTTGAACAACCCATACTTTATCACCAACTTTTATTGATGTCTTACCTAACATAGTTTTATAAGAGTTGATAAATGATACAAGCTCATTTAATTCTGATAGTTTGTTTATTTTTTTGATTTCATTTTTTAAATTAGTCATTTGCTTTCCTTTTCTTTTGTTGTTTTTTTCATTTCTCATTACATAGTAATATAAGGGTTTTTACCTATACGGACCAAGTAAAATCTCATTTTAATTGTAACAATTTGTAACAAAACCTATTGTGATTACGATACCAGTTGTAACTAATGCTAACAATGTATATAAGCCATTAAAACAGGCTCATATACTACCTCGTTGTATGATTATCATCTACAAATTCATCAATCATGTATTTTTGACAATCATCTGAACAAGTTGAACCTTGTTTACCTTTATATTCTTTTCCACATGCTGGGCAAGTTACATCTTGTTTATATTCTGATGTGCTAAGCTCATTTGAAAGTATGTGAGTTTTTGATTCATATTCATATAAATATTGTCTTACTTCTCTACCTAAATCCATATTGTTTGGAAATGTATAAGCTAAATACATTATTTTACTTTCAAAATCCATAACTGTTGGTTTTGGTTGCACTTCGTTGTGAATATAAACAGCAGTTGGATTTCCATCTTTATCTCTACCTAATACTTCACCACCAAAGTCTTTTAATGTTAGTTCTTTATCACTCATTTTCTTTCTCATCAAATATTGAATGATTTAATATGCGGTCTGTATCTTTTCGTATTTCTTTTAAATCATTGGTAAGTTTATCCAATCTACTTAATATAGTATCTTCTATCTTATTATCACCCCAACTAACTTCAACATAAGCATTACATTTTGGACAACTTAAATTTGTAATAATTAGATGTGGTCTTTCTTCTATGTCATCAATATCGTGGTCGCCACCCCATATTAATTCTGTGTTACAGTTATAACAATTCATTATTTGTTTCTCCTTGCATTTCGTTTAGCTGATTTTGATGGTTTGTTAGCTTTCAATGGATTTTGTAATGTCATTCCTACATCACCGGCTTTTTTAATAACACCTTGTTCTTTAAGATTTTCACCATTCTTATACATTTTCCATTCAGATTTAGATACATATTTCCATTGATGAAGCGTTGTGCTAAAGTATTCGGTAACAGCTTCTAAATCTGATACTCGTTTTATTTTACCTGTTTTTATATTTTTAATTGATTTCATTTTTCTCCTCTCGGTTTAATATGTGAAACTTTCCGATGATCAACAATAATATTATATCGTTCTAAATTACCGTTCTTATCCCATATTGGTTCACATTTATGATGTGGGTAAGCTGTTTCGTGTAAATTGCAGAACTCTTGTGTTCTTATAACATCTCGTTTAGTTGGTTTTTCCATTGTCTCTCCATTTAAATTTACCAAATATTTCCTCTAATTGTTGTAATGTATCATCATCTATATCATAATCTTCATCTCCAAAATGTCTATGCATATTCTTGAGCATCTCTTTATAATCTTCTTTTAAATAATCGTGCTTTGATTCTAATGCGTTTATTTCAAGTCTAAATCTACTACCAAATTCACTACCTACATAATGTAACATATTAGCAAGACCTTCTACTTCACCACCTTCATCTTCAAATACAAGTACAGTATCTTCTGATTTATTTCTGATAATATACCCATTCTCAACTTTTGTTATTTCTATCTTCCATTGTTCTGGGTCATACTTATCTTCATCATAATCAAGTTTGAACAATTCGCTAGTTTCAACTTTTGGTTCATTTATAGTTGGGTCAAATGGTTCTTCAAGCCCAATCTTACGCTTACAATCTTTACAACTCATTTATATATTCCCTCATATCGTCAAATAGATGTATTAATATACCATTTATTAATCCAAGTATTAGTAATATTACGAACTCTGTAGCATTCTTTGCATGTACTAACATACATAAACACCCAACACATATAATCCACAATATAGTTTTAAGTATTTTTTCTATCATTTCTTTTGTTTCCATTCTATTACCATACCCACTACTACTAATATTAAACATGCTGCTAAGTATGCTGCTATATAAAGTTCATTACTCATCATTATTCTCCTTCGTTAGATTTCGTAATACAATGCTATCTACATCACCAAAGTCAAGTAGATTTTCAGTTATAGTTACATCAATTGTATTACCAGACCGCCATCCTAATTTGTCTAATAATTCTTGTGGTAATTGTATCATCGCTCCACCAAATGGAGCATCTTCTAATTCAACAACATAACCACCTTCTTCTGCTTCACCTCGTTTTGGTATTCCCGTTCCAACTGATTCTGTTAAATCTGTTGATAGATAACTATTGATTAATTTAACATCTTCATCTGGATATAATTTATTCTTTTTGTTATTCATTTTTTTCCTTTATTATATCGTCATTACCTATATTAAACACGATACAGTCTTCCTTTTTCCAAACAGTATAACCCATTCTAACTAAAGCTGAAATCATTTGATTGACATCCTCTCTATTGCAGTTTCCAGTGTCTGTAAAAGTACTCATTTCAAATACTTTACTCATTTGTTCTTCCAACTATGTACTTTTTCATCAATACTAACATTTCCTTTTGCCATCATCATAAGGCAAGCTACAAAATAACCAAATATAAATCCTATAACTGTTGCAATGTAATAACTAATCATTTTATAATAACCCTATACAAATTGACCAAGCTAAGAAAGCGTATCCATAAGCAGCCGTAAGTTCATCCCATAACCCTCTTTTCTTAGCAGTAACACAAAATATGACAAAAGCCATTATTGTGTTTAATCCTAATAAAAAAGGTTCTATATTTTTAATAATTTGTAAAAATTCCATTTTTAATCTCCTAATTTAACATTCTTAAAATATACATATAACCTTGAATTACCCAATAAAATGCTATCCATACTACTATCCATTGAAATAATATATCTATCATTTTAAATAATTTCATTTGTCAGATTGTCTTTTTTCTAATTTGTAACCTGTCCATAAAAATAAACCGACTAATAAAAATGATTCAACAAATTGTAAAATTCCTTCAATCATTTCATTCTCCTATATTAACAACTATCGGTGGTTTACACATCTTATAACTTTCATCTAATATAGCCGCATTCACAAACATAGTTTTACCGTTAGTCTGTACACCAGCTCCTGCGTGATTGTGTCCAAAGAAATGATAATCTGGTTTAACTCGTTCAACAAATTCTCTTAAATACTGACATCCAATTTCAGTTCTGTTTTCTATCTTACCCATAATATCCCGAGGTGGACCGTGTGTTACTAATACATCCATATCTTCAACCATATTTTCCCAATATCTTTTACGAGTTCCATCGGTTTGCATGAACGCCCAATTCATAAATTTCGGTGTATAACTTGAACCGAAGAAATTAATACCATTAATACAAACAAGTTTCTCGTGAATACAAGTAGCTCCTGTTCCATTTTCTAAATAATCTATCCAGTACTTAACTTCTCTATCTACTTTTTCGTGATTACCAAATATAAATAACTTATGTCTATGTGGTTGTTCTTTTAAATAATCTCTAAATTTTTCAATCTCACTTGGTTTTCCAGTATCAGTAAAATCACCGCAGTGAATTAAGACATCACCTTCGGGTGTTTCAAAATCATAATTTGTGTGGTTATCTGATAATACTATTAATTTCATCTTATATATAATTATATCAATTTATTATTTCCATTTGATAATCAATATCCAATTCATCATTCAAATTGGTAAAATCCAATTCAATTGGTTCAAGTGCTTCCATCATAACATTTATTGGATTGAAATCCTCACAACTTAATATAGCTTTCATTATAGATGGTGAAAACCCTGAAACCATACAAACTCCAGCTTCATTACTTGTAGACTGGTTTCCACTATGACTATTAAGATTCCAAAAAACTAACTTAGGCATTTTGTAACCACTCTTGTTAAACTTATCTTTTATATCATCAAAGTGGACTTTTGGTACACTACTATTCCAACCATCATCTTGTGAATCATCAAACTGCATATCTGATAATACCAATAACATAGTTGGCATTGAACTCTTATCTACATTATAAGTTACAGCAGTTTGTAAGATTAAATCATAAGCCTTTGTGAAATCTGTATTCATACCCCAATTAGCTTGTTCGATATTTCTCATTCTATCAGCAACAGAACCACCTTGTAATCTAACAAACTCTGGACTTTCACTAAATGTTAAAAATGTATCTTGAAATTCTGATTTGTTTCTTTCAGCCAAATACATACCAAGTGATATTGCTACTTGTAAAGGCATTCCAAACATACTACCACTTGTGTCAATCATTGGTAAAATGTTCTCACCTTCAACTACAAAATCTTCTAAATTGTTCCACATCTTATCTGCTAATGCTTCATCACCACTAGCCACCTCTATAACTTGATGAGGATATGTGGCTGATACAGCAGCTGTTGTGTTTTTATCATTCTTCCAATCATCAAATCTAGCCAAATCTTGTTTCATAAAGGCATCTTTGTATTTCCTCATAGCACCACCTGGAACAGATGAGTAATTAATATCCCAAAACATTTTACTACTCATCTTATCCTCAACGGTATGTGAATGTTCAGCAATCCATTTACGATATTCTTTATTGGTAAATTGTAACTCATCTCTTAACTTACGAGCATTCTCACCCTTACGAGGAGCCCACTTACAAGCCAATCTATCTTTATCTTTAATGCTTTGGGCAAAAGCTGTAACCACTCCATCTATGTGGAAATATCGTAAGAGGTCTTTATAATAACCTATATCGGCTAAGGTGTTCGCGTTATCAGATATAAAATCAGGAGAACTCTTTGCTATCTCATCCAAGATAACATAGAATGTGTGTCGTTCACCTGAACCTTGCCTGGCTGCTCTTGCCCAATGTGCTACCTGTGTAGCTAATTTTGGATCCTCATTAAATGCTTGTTCAAATCGTTCCAATACATCTGTACGACTACACTCCCGTAAATTACCAATAACAGAAAATAAGTCCAAACATTTGTTTCCTGATGATTCGTGTTGTAACGCCCCGTTAGTTGTCGTATTGTATGTCATTCTAATCCTTAAATATTGTTTTTATTATAAAATAAACTACTACAAAAAATAATATACCTGTTAATAAATGTGTCATTTATATTTCTTCCATAATCCATTACAACAATGACCATCTTCAGGTGCTATTTTTGTAAACTTGTGTTTTCTGATATCATTTATCAAACTCTGAACATATCGTTTATCAGTTGACATATCATCACTCCAACCACCTTCAGTTGTAGCAGTATCATTGATACGATACTTTAAATTCAATAACTTACCTACTATTGGATTATCTGTTTTTTTAGCTGGTTTCATATTTAATCCAATATAATTTCAAAATTCAAAATATAACATTCAAAGGTGTGTGAATCTGTATAACCAACCAACACAGCCACTGTATCTCCAACTTGTTCCATATGTGGTCCAAACATTGTGTAAGCCATTCCATCTTCATAACTATATGATGAACCATTTAAGATTGGAACTAACTCTGTATATCCGAAATAATCCATCTCATAAAAAGTATCAGATGTCCAATGGACAAGTTGAAGATTTGGATTATTTGTATTAACAGCTAACTTATGTAAAGTTTGATTGGATACTCCCTGTGGATTCATTGGTAAATGAAAATAACCATTTTCATCTTGTTCTAATCCAATATTTAATTCAAAGTCATAAATT